>OMEA01000750.1_pt1 | contig 15600 bp, 11 predicted proteins | sample 1645321 | NCBI WGS metagenome assembly OMEA01 (sample SAMEA103958151, study PRJEB25191) | human gut metagenome
ATACTGCTGGAGAAAAGCCTGAAACGCTAGCCGCGATGCAAATCGAAATCCGTTTGTGAACGCTTGTAGCTCATTCCGGTCGTAATTTCTACATCCGTTTGTTAATTTGTTCGAACAGAGCCTTTTGTTGTTCTGTGAGAGTGGCTCTGAGCTTTGTTTCAAGCCGCACAACGGTTACAAACGGATCTGCCTTTGTCTATGCCGTTTGCTATGCTCTGCGCTGTTTTTTTAAAGAATGAGCGCCTTAATGCAATCTTAATACAGCACACCGGATCATTACACCGTTTTTTTATATTTCATGATATACTCTTTGTAAACAAACAAAAATAGGAGAAGTATATATGTCTGAAATTACACATAGAAAAAAGCGACTGTCATCCTTTAAGCTGATCGTTTTGGGCTTTGCCGGGGTTATTCTGCTCGGAGCACTGATATTGATGCTGCCGTTTTCATCGACTGCCGGAGTTGTTACGCCGTTTCACGAGGCGCTGTTCACATCGACCTCCGCCGTTTGCGTTACGGGGCTGGTCGTGCAGGATACGGGCAGTTATTGGTCCGCTTTCGGGCAGACGGTAATACTGCTGATGATCCAGATAGGCGGGCTCGGTGTTGTGACAGTTGCGGCATTTTTCGCCATGCTGTCCGGCAGAAAAATATCGCTGATGCAGCGCAGTACCATGCAGGATGCCATCTCTGCCCCTAAGGTCGGCGGGATCGTCCGCCTGACTCGTTTTATTGTGCGGGGAACTTTTTTGATCGAGCTTATCGGGATGATCGTCATGCTGCCGACATTTTGCGGAAACTACGGTTTTAAGGGAATTTGGATGGCGGCGTTTCATTCGGTTTCCGCCTTTTGCAACGCCGGCTTTGACATACTCGGCACCGCAGAAAACAAATACCCGTCTCTTACGGGATACATCGGAGAGCCTACAATAAACATTGCAATTATGCTTTTAATTATTGTGGGCGGTATTGGATTTTTGACCTGGGATGATATTTACACAAACAAGTGGCATTTCAAAAAATACCGTATGCAAAGTAAGGTCATATTGGTAACAACGGCAATCCTCATTATCGCTCCCGCAGTATTCTTTTTCTTCTGTGATTTTACGGGGCTGCCGCTCGCCGAAAGGATTCTTGCGTCGCTTTTTCAGTCTGTCACACCGAGAACCGCCGGTTTCAATACCGCCGATCTTCCCGCTATGACCGGTTCCTCCAAGGCAATTATGATTCTGCTGATGCTCGTCGGCGGATCGCCCGGCTCCACGGCAGGCGGTATGAAAACGACCACGCTTGCCGTTCTGATTCTGAGTGCATTCTCCGTCTGTTGCAAAAAGGACGATGTCGAAGTCTGCGGCAGGCGCATTGACGGTTCGGCAGTGAAAAACGCCGCAGCCGTTGCCGTAATGTATTTCCTGCTGTTTTTTGTCGGCGGCATTGTTATCAGCACGGCAGAAGGTTTGCCGCTTAGCACCTGCCTTTACGAAACGGCGTCCGCCGTCGGAACGGTCGGGCTTACCCTTGGAATCACACCGCAGCTCGGTGTTCTTTCTCAGCTTATTTTGATCGTCTTGATGTATCTCGGCAGAGTCGGCGGACTTACCCTGATTTACGCGGCGATCTCCAATAAAAATCAGAGCGGTGCAAAGCTGCCGCTCGAAAATATCACAGTCGGATAAAGGAGTTACTATATTATGAAAAACATATTGTTGATAGGTCTCGGCAGATTCGGTAGGCATATTGCTTTGCAGCTGAATAAGCTCGGGCATGAGGTGATGGCGGTAGACAGCAACGAAGAAAGGGTCAATAAAATTCTGCCGATCGTTACTAACGCACAGATAGGTGACAGCACAAACACGGAATTTTTAAAGTCGCTCGGAATCGGAAACTTTGATGTGTGCATAGTCACCATAGGAGGAAATTTTCAAAATTCGTTGGAAACCACTTCTTTGCTGAAAGAACTCGGCGCAAAATTAGTTGTATCCCGTGCCGAGCGTGATGTGCAGGAGAAATTTCTTCTGCGTAACGGAGCGGACGAGGTCGTTTACCCAGAAAAACAGGTAGCAAATTGGGCTGCTATTCGGTACACCGCCGATCACATACGGGATTACATCGAGGTCGATGAGGCTCATGCCATTTTTGAGGTAGAGGTGCCGAAGGGATGGATCGGCAAAACCGTCGGAGAACTGGATATCCGCAGAAAATACAGCATCAATATTATGGCAACCAAGGAGAACGGAAAAATCAATATGGCAGTTTCACCGGAAACCGTTCTTACGAACAAGACCACTCTTTTGGTTCTCGGTGCTTACAAAGAACTGCAAAAGTGTTTTCGCATTTAACAGAGGTGAATGAGGATGGCTGAGCTATTGCTGATTGTCAGCCTGCTTGCCGTATTTGTTTTCGGATTTTATCTTATGAGCAGGCTGGATCGATTTCTTGAAGAAAACAGAAAAGCATTGTTAAAGGAAAACGAATCCCGTGAGCCTTCCGAAATTCTGCTGCCGCAGGGGCTGTCCGAAAGTGAAATATTATGTGAGATCCGCCGTTTTCGTGAAACGCACGGAAATGTCGATATTATTCTTTTCGATGGGCAGAAGAATGATTTTTAGGTTGCGGTAGATTTTTTTACAGTTTTACTGTATAATAATAAAATAAAAAGGGCGGTGAAACCGATGAAAGTACAAACCGAACAGTCAAAATTCGATACAGACGAGCATATCCTTGTCTGCCTATCCTCTTCGCCGTCCAATGCAAGGATCATACACACCGCCGCAAAGATGGCTAAGGTTCTTCATGCAAGATTTACCGCCATCTATGTGCAGACGGATACGGTCATAAATGATGAGGATCAGTCCCGGCTTTCGCAGAACATACAGCTCGCGCAAAGGCTCGGCGCCGAGATTGTTATGACGCACGGCGATAATGTAGCACTGCAGATCTCGGAATATGTCAGGCTTTCCGATGTCACAAAAATCGTGATCGGGCAAAGCAGTGCCAGACGCAGAGGGCTGTTCGGAAGACCGACTCTCACCGAAAAGTTGATCTCCTCCGCCCCCGATGTTGACATTCATATTATTCCCGATGCACTGAACTACACAAAGCCGCACAGACGCCGTCTGTTCTTAGGTGCAGAGATACCGTCGCTGCGGGATATTGCCGTGACCGTCCTGGCGCTTGCCGTATGTACGGCGATCGGGTTTCTGTTCGACCATCTCGATTTTCCCGATACCAATATCGTTACGGTATACATCCTAGGTGTGCTGATGATCTCCGTTTTGACCAAAGGATACCTTTGCAGTATAGCAGGCTCACTTCTAAGTGTTGTATTGTTCGGATTTTTCCTTACCGAACCCAGGCTGTCCTTTCAGACCTATGCCGTAGGCTATCCCGTTACCTTTGCAGTCATGCTGGCGTCTTCCGTTCTCACCGGCACGCTTGCCTCGAAGCTGAAAGATCATGCAAGGCTCTCGGCACGCTCCGCGTTCCGTGTGCAGGTGCTGTTCGACACTGATCGTCTGCTGCAAAAAGCAAAAAGCAACGATGATGTTTTAAGCGTGACCTGTATGCAGCTCTCGCGGTTGCTTGACCGCAGTATTGTTGCCTATACGAAAGGCGAAAACGGAATGTTGTCCGGGCGGCTGTATGCCGAAAAAAAGGATACACACGCTGAAAAGCTGCTAAGCGATGCAGAGCGGCAGACCGCAGAATGGGTGCTTCAAAACGGTTGCCGTGCAGGAGCAGCGACAGCACAGTTTGGAAAATCCGAATGTCTTTATCTTGCAATCCGTGCAGGCGGCAGAGTCTACGGTGTAATTGGGATACCGATGAAACCCGAAAAGCCCGATTCATTTGAGAGCAGCATCGTACTTTCGGTTGTGAACGAATGTGCGCTGGCAATGGATAATGCTCACAACGCCGCCGAAAAGGAACGGGCGGCAGATCTTGCAAAAAGCGAGCAGCTACGCGCCGACCTTTTGCGGTCGATCTCACACGATCTGCGCACGCCGCTTTGCTCCGTTTCGGGTAATGCGGACACGCTTTTGCATAACGGAAACTGCCTGGACGAAGCAACCAAGCAGCAGATCTATAAAGATATTTATGACGATTCCGAATGGCTGATCGGCGTGGTGGAAAATCTGCTGTATGTTACACGGCTGAATGACGGACGCCTGAAGCTGGAGCTTACCGACCAGCTTGTAGACGAAGTGGTCAACGAAGCCGTTTCGCACTTGAAGAAAAAATCCGTCGGACACAAGGTGACGGTAAGGTGCGACGATCTGATCCTTGCCCGTATGGACGCACAGCTTATCGTGCAGGTCATTGTCAACCTTATTGATAATGCTTTGAAATATACCGAACAAGGCTCCGAGATCTGCGTAAGTGCCGAAAAACAGGGCGGGGATGCCGTAATCCGAGTCGCCGATAACGGAAACGGAATTGCAGACGATATGAAACCGCATATTTTTGAGATGTTTTACACCGGAAAAAATACCGTCGCCGACAGCCGCAGAAGCTTCGGGATTGGGCTTACCCTGTGTAAATCTATTGTAGAGCTGCACGGCGGAACGCTGACGCTTACGGATAACGTACCGCACGGCTGCATATTTACCTTTACTTTACCGCTCAGCGAGGTGACTCTTAATGAATAAACCCCTTGTACTCGTTGTGGAGGACGACCGCCCCATCCGCAATCTGATTGTAACAACGCTAAAAGCTCACGATTACCACTACCTGACCGCGGAGAACGGACACAGCGCTATTATAGAAGCGACCTCCCATAACCCGGATATCGTTCTGCTGGATCTGGGGCTGCCGGATATCGACGGCACACAGGTGATCGAAAGCATCCGCTCATGGTCAAATATGCCCATTATTGTGATCAGTGCGCGCAGCGAGGATAAAGACAAAATAACGGCGCTGGATGCCGGGGCGGACGACTATCTGACAAAGCCCTTTTCCATAGAGGAGCTTTTGGCACGCCTTCGGGTCACGCAAAGACGGCTGCTGCTGCTTCAGGCAAGCGGCGACGCCGACTCACCCGTTTTCCAAAACGGCAAGCTTAAAATCGATTATGCCGCTGGCTGCGCTTATCTAAATGGGGAGGAATTGCACCTGACCCCGATTGAATACAAGCTTTTGTGTCTGCTCTCTCATAATGTCGGAAAGGTGCTGACGCACACCTATATCACGCAGCAGATTTGGGGCAGCAGCTGGGAAAACGATATTGCTTCTCTGCGGGTGTTTATGGCGACCCTGCGCAAAAAGCTGGAGCCGCAAAAGGACTGTCCGCAATACATTCAGACGCATATCGGCGTCGGTTACCGTATGCTGCGGGTAGACTGAGAAAAGCGAGAAAACAAGGATTTGAACTTATATGCAATAGAAAAGTGCTTGGCTTTGCTTTGGGGAGTATAAAACACAGCCTGTGCCAATTTGCCGTCCGAAACCGGGCGGCTTTGCTGTTTTTACGGAAATATACTGCTCACTATTCCAGACTGACGGACGCCGCCATTGTAGAATAAATCACTTTGCAGTAACTGTTACGCCCGCAACCTTAATCAAAGATCAAAATTTTTTCTAATCATTTTCCTGTTAGCTATAAAGATGATACAAAATGATAAATGTAAGTGTGTCTTACGGTCACATATAAATGGGAGGCGCGTAAAATGTGGATATTATTTGCTGCTGGTTCTTCGTTCTTTGCGGGAATCACGGCGATACTTGCAAAATGCGGTATAAGAAAGACGGATTCTGATGTGGCGACGGCCATAAGGACAGTTGTGGTTCTGCTGTTTGCTTGGCTGATGGTTCTTGTCACAGGAGCCTGGACTGCAGACACATATATCAGCGGCAAGACTTTGCTTTTTCTGGTCCTCTCCGGCCTTGCAACCGGCGCATCCTGGCTGTGTTATTTCAGGGCGCTGCAGAAAGGGGATATCAACAAGGTCGTTCCCATAGACAAATCAAGCACCGTGCTCACGATTCTGCTTGCCCTTATATTCCTACATGAGGGGATCACCTGGGTTAAGGGTATCTCAATAGTTATGATAGGTGTGGGCACTATGCTTATGATCACCAAAAAGAAAACTGCAGATGATCAGGAGCTGTCAGGGAAAGATGTCGAACATATGTCAACAGACGGTGGCAGTGTGGCACAGAAACAGCGGGGAATGGGACTTTTGCATGGCAGCTGGCTGTTGTACGCCGTGCTCTCAGCTGTTTTTGCCAGTCTGACAGCGATACTCGGCAAGGTAGGGATATCGGATATCAACTCAAATCTGGGCACGGCGATCAGGACAACGGTGGTTCTTGTCATGGCTTGGCTTATGGTGTTTGTGTCAGGAAAACAGCATGAGATAAATGGCATAGAGATGAAGGAGCTGCTGTTTATTGCGCTCTCCGGAATAGCCACGGGAGCATCCTGGCTGTGTTATTACAGGGCACTTCAGGACGGACCGGCAAGCGTGGTAGTACCGATAGACAAGCTGAGCATGCTCATCACCATTGCATTTTCAGGAATCGTGTTCCATGAAAAGCTGACCAAGAAAGCGGCTGTTGGCGTGGTATGCATCACTGCTGGAACTCTCTTAATTGCCATGAATTTCTGAATATTTTACGGTCTATTTAGAAAGTATTTATAGTTTCTTCCTGTGGATTTTATATCTATCGTTTACACTATATACAACGAAAAAGGTATAGAGGATACATTTGTACATGAGAAGCTTATCAAGCTGTGCTTGATGGCAGAACAGGCAGGAGGCGTTAAATATGAGAACAGCAGACCACATGAATCTGAGCAGATATATTATGGATCATATGGATGCCGGCGCATCTAAGCTGAAGAAGGCGGCGTTCATATTTGGCAGCATAGAGCCGGATATCAATATGTTGACTTATTTCAGGGGCAGCATCCATGGCGAGGAGAAGCTTAGAGGACACAACTATGAAAATGTCCAAAAGTATATGGAAAAACTTACAAAGAAACTTGAAAAAGGCGGAATGGGAACTATAAGACAGAGCTTTCTTCTCGGAAAGCTTGTTCACTACGTGGCAGATTCATTCACATATCCGCACAACAGTATATTTCCTGGGAATCTTAGAGAACACTGCCAGTACGAGACAGAGCTGCATGACTATGTGAATAAGACGATATCTTCAGTAGGTGTCAATATGGAAAGCATAGATGATGGGCGAGACATAGTGGAATATCTCAGAGAAATGCATGACAGGTATGTCAGTGAGGCTCTGGGATGCGAGAATGATTACAGACATATCACACATGCAATATCCGTGGTTACAGAGCGGTTCTGGCAGACAGAGAGTGTGTCAGTGCCATCCATGCGGGATGTTGTAATTGCATATAAGGAACATATCCCGGTTACGGCAAATGCAAGTATGGCAGCAGCTGGCAAGACTGGAATGGAGTCTACAGGGGTGGCGTAGAAATAGCAGCCGTAAAAAATCTGATATGTCTAAATTGAGTGCACGATAAAGATTTAGTTAAGAAACTTCACAAAAACAACATAATAGCTTGCGAAAAACAATTTAAAATTACCCCTTGCATTATTTTCTGAAGTCTGCTATTATAAATCACGACAAAGGCGTCAAATGAATCGAAAAGATTCGTTTGGCGCCTTTTTTGTTTCGACAATGGAGACGGAGGGGACAGGTACCTCCGTCCCCATGGGAGAATGAGATATCGCGTTCCCCAGATGAGTATAATTAAGGAGGAAGAAACTATGAATACGGGAGATACTGGTTTTATTATGATCTGTGCGGCTCTGGTGTTCTTCATGACACCCGGACTTGCATTCTTCTACGGAGGCCTCGTCAGGAGGAAAAATGTTGTAAATACCATCATGGCATGTACGGCCATCATGGGACTTTCAGTTGTCATGTGGGTGTTGTTCGGTTACTCACTCTCATTTGGCACTAATCACGGAGGTGTTATAGGAGATCTCAAGTGGTTTGCACTTAACGGGATAAAGATGGATGAGGCTGGTCCTTATGCGGACAATATACCTCATCTTGTATACGTTGCATTTCAGATGATGTTCGCCATGATCACACCGGCGCTTATCACCGGTTCACTGGTCGGACGTGTGAAGTTCAAGGCGTTGTTCTTCTTCATCATGCTCTGGTCGATCATCGTTTATTATCCGATGGCTCACATGGTATGGGGCCAGGGTGGTTTCCTCGGAGAGATCGGTTCAGTTGATTTCGCGGGAGGAAATGTAGTACATATAAGTTCAGGTGTGAGCGCTCTTGTATTCTCTATCATCCTTGGAAGAAGAAAGGGATATGAGAACACAGCATACAGAGTTCACAACATTCCATTTGTAGCACTCGGTGCATTCATCCTTTGGTTTGGATGGTTCGGTTTCAATGCCGGAAGTGCCCTCGGCGCAAATGGTCTTGCAGCACATGCATTCATGACAACGGCAATTGCCAGTGCCAGCGCAATGCTCTCATGGATGATAATAGATGTGATAAAGGATGGAAAGCCTACCCTGGTCGGTGCATCGACAGGTCTTGTTGTCGGTCTTGTGGCTATAACACCTGGCGCTGGATTTGTGCCGATCTGGTCATCATTCATCATCGGTGCGCTTGTCAGCCCGATCTGCTGCTTTACAATATCATTCCTTAAGGGTAAGCTGAAGATAGACGATGCACTTGATGCATTTGGATGTCATGGTATCGGCGGTATCTGGGGAGGTATCGCAACAGGTTTATTTGCAAAGAGCTCGATCAACAGTGTAGCTCGTTGGGATGGTCTGGTATTCGGAGATGTACATTTGTTCCTGATGCAGCTTGTTGGCATTGTGGTTACGATCGTAGTTGCCGTAGTCGGAACACTTATCTGTCTTGGAATTGTGAGACTTTTCACACCGCTCCGTGTAACAGACAGAGAAGAAAAGGTAGGTCTGGATATCTCAGAGCACGGCGAGAGTGCATATCCAACATTCAATGGACTTGATTCGTAGGACAGCAAAGATATAGGAAGGAGAGATCTATTATGATGATAAAGGTTGAGGCTATCGTGCGCGAGGAGGTCTTTGAGGACGTCAAGGAAGCGTTGAATGCCATAGATGTAAATGGAATTACAGTATCTCAGGTTATGGGATGCGGAGCACAGAGAGGATATAAGAAGCTTGTCCGTGGTACGGAGGTAGATGTGGTGATGCAGCCGAAGATCAAGTTTGAGATAGTTGTGTCATCTGAGGAATGGGAGAAGAAGACCATCGAGGCTATCCAGAAGGCGGCATATACAGGCGAGGTTGGAGACGGCAAGATATTCAGCTACGAGATCCGTACTGCAACTAAGATCCGTACAAAGGAGAGCGGATATGATGCGTTGAATTAAAAGTTTATAAATTCTTTACCAAATACTAGCCGGGAATCCTTTGACAATCAAAGGGTTCCCGTGTTATTATGTCGGAAATATCAGGGAGTAGTTCACATCGGTTATAAGATGTTGTGCGATCTCGTCATCACGTTTTCTGGCTGGGACATACCTGTGCAGGGAACCGGGACGCACGCTTTCGGAGTATATATAGTAGCGTATATAGAACTTGAAAGGAACGAGACTTTTATTGTGTGTTTATCATGCAATGAAGGTCTCGTTCCTTTTTCTTTGCATGACACACACAACCTGTTTACAGAGATTAAGAAGAAAAGGAGTCTGGTGTGTATGACAGAGAAAAATTTTTGGAACTGTTCCGGTGATGAATTACTAAAAGAATTCAAGACAGACAGCCGCGGACTGTCGACGGAGCGGGCAGAGGAGATCCGCAGTGAAAAGGGAGAAAATGTTCTCCAGGAAGGCAAGAGAAAGAGCACATTACAGGTGTTCCTCAGCCAGTTTTGTGACCTGCTGGTGATCATACTGATCATAGCAGCGGTCATTTCTATGTTTTCTGACAATATCGAGAGTACCATAGTAATCTTGGCGGTACTCGTCATGAATGCTGTGCTTGGAACGGTGCAGCATGTGAAAGCCGAGCGTTCGCTTGACAGTTTGAAACAGCTTTCATCCCCAAATGCAAAAGTTATGAGAGATGGTGTGAAGCAGGAGCTTCCGTCCCGCGAGATAGTTCCGGGTGATATCGTGCTGCTCGAGGCGGGCGATATGATAGTTGCCGATGGAAGGATACTCAGGAACTTCTCACTCCAGGTAAATGAGAGTTCACTCACCGGAGAATCTACAAATGTGGAAAAGAATGATGCAATAATAGAAGGTTCCGTGCCTCTTGCAGACAGGACAAATATGGTGTATTCAGGAAGTCTTGTTACATACGGACGAGCAGAGGTGCTTGTGACCGGAACAGGAATGGATACGGAGCTCGGTAAGATCGCAGGACTTATGAATGCGGCAAAGGAGAGAAAGACTCCGCTTCAGGAGAGTCTTGACAAGTTCAGTGCAAGGCTTGCGGCATTCATCATGATCGTGTGCGCGCTGGTATTTGTCCTCTGTATATACAGGAAGATGGCGGTGCTTGATTCCATGATGTTCGCAGTCGCCCTTGCAGTTGCAGCTATACCTGAGGCTCTTGGTTCGATAGTTACCATCGTGCAGGCATTTGGCACCCAGAAGATGGCGAAGGAGAATGCGATCATCAAGAACCTCAAGGCGGTTGAAAGCCTTGGATGTGTGTCAGTCATCTGCTCAGACAAGACCGGAACACTTACACAGAACAAGATGACCGTGCAGGAGATATATCTGGATGGAAAACTTTACAAGCCGGAGGAGCTTGATTCCCATAACCAGCTCCACAGATATCTGCTATATGATGCGGTTCTCACCAATGATTCCAGCATAGTGGATGGAAAAGGAATAGGAGATCCGACGGAATATGCATTGCTTGAGATGTTCCGTCAGGTCCACATGATGCCAGGCATGGAGACGGATGGTACAGGTATCTCTGTTCCTGCGGAGACTGTAAAATGGAGTCTGAAGGAGGATGTACTCAGGGACTGCATGGACAGAATGGAGGAGGTTCCGTTCGACTCGGACAGAAAGCTTATGAGTACAAAGTATCTGCTTCATGGGGTTCCGACCATACTCACCAAGGGTGCTGTGGATGTGCTGCTTGACAGATGCGTGAGCGTGAGATATAGCGATGGCGTAAAGCCTATGACAGATGAAGAAAAAGCGAAGATCAAGGCTCAGAACAAGGCATTCTCAGAGAATGGCCTCCGTGTACTGTCATTTGCATATAAGGAAAGTGACGAGGTACTGGGTGTTGATACAGAGTATGGATTTACATTTCTTGGACTTGTGTCCATGGTGGATCCACCACGTCCGGAGTCTATGGCAGCGGTTGCCGATGCAAGGCGTGCGGGCATAAAGCCGGTCATGATAACTGGAGACCACAAGATCACAGCGGTTGCCATAGCGAAGCAGATCGGAATATACGAAGATGGGGACATGGCACTCACGGGAGAGGAGCTTGACGCTCTGTCTGATGAGGAGCTTGCACGTGACATAACAAAGATATCTGTATATGCCAGGGTGTCACCGGAGAATAAGATAAGGATAGTCGATGCATGGCAGAAGAACGGCAATATAGTAGCCATGACAGGCGATGGTGTCAATGATGCCCCTGCACTCAAGAAGGCAGACATAGGTGTTGCCATGGGAATAACCGGCACGGAGGTGTCCAAGGACGCGGCGGCCATGATCCTCTCAGATGACAACTTTGCAACCATCATCAAGGCTGTGTCAAATGGACGAAATGTATACAGGAACATAAAGAATGCGATACTGTTCCTGCTGTCAGGAAACACAGCTGGAATACTGGCGGTGCTTTACACCTCGATAGCCGCCCTGCCTGTTCCGTTTGCACCGGTACATCTGTTGTTCATCAACCTACTCACAGATTCTCTTCCTGCGCTCGCGATAGGAATGGAGCCGGCTGACCCATCGCTGCTATCAGAAAAACCGAGGGATCCTAAGAAGGGAATCCTGACATCTGACTTTATGGCAAAGATGCTCTCGGAGGGCCTTCTCATCGCTGTAGCGACCATGACAGCATTCCATCTTGGACTGCCGGTAAGTCCGGCAAAAGCCACTACCATGGCATTTGCAACACTGACACTTGCCAGACTGTTCCATGGTTTTAACTGCAGAAGTGAGGAGTCGATGTTTAAGCTTGGATTTAGATCAAATAAATACAGCGTATATGCATTTTTAGCCGGAGTGGCATTTCTGGCTGCGGTCCTGTTCATACCGGGACTTCACAGTCTGTTCAGCGTGGTAAGTCTTGGAGCAGCGGATGTGCTGAAGATAGCGGGACTTGCATTTGCACCAACTGCGATAATACAGATCATTAAGGCCATACAGGATAATAGGAGATAGACATGCTGGAGAATATTACATTTTCATATTTTGCAGAGCAGGTTGTGAGCCATCCGGCGCTTTTGATCGCCGTCCTGCTGACACTTGGAGTAATTCTGGTAAATGGATGGACGGATGCACCAAATGCCATAGCGACGTGTGTGTCTACCAGATGTATAGATGTGGATAAGGCGATAATTATGGCGGCTGCCTGCAATTTCCTTGGGGTGCTTATCATGTCGCTTGTCAATTCAAAGGTAGCCATGACTATCAAGAACATGGTGAATTTCGGCGGTGACACAGACTCAGCTATGATCGCTCTGTGTGCGGCAATGACGGCGATCGTAATATGGGCAATCGGTGCATGGGCATTTGGCATACCAACAAGTGAGAGCCATGCACTGATAGCCGGACTTACGGGCGCAGCCATAGCACTTCAGGGAGGACTGGACGGTGTAAATCCTTCAGAGTGGATAAAAGTAATATATGGTCTTGTGCTGTCAACCGTTCTCGGATTCGCAGTCGGATTTGTGGTGTGCAAGCTGCTCGCGGTTATCTGTTACCGCTTTGACAGAAGAAAGACAAATGCTTTCTTCTCAAAAGCACAGGTGGCCGGCTCGGCGGCGGTGGCATTCATGCACGGAGCCCAGGACGGTCAGAAGTTCCTGGGAGTTCTCCTGCTTGGGCTGTTTCTCGTAAATGGACAGAGCAGTGCAGAAAATGTAATGATACCAATATGGATGATGATACTTTGCTCGGTTGTCATGGGACTTGGAACATCAATTGGAGGAAAGAAGATCATCAAGTCTGTTGGAATGGATATGGTAAAGCTTGAGAAATACCAGGGATTTGCGGCTGATCTGTCGGCGGCACTCTGTATCCTGCTCTCGACGGTATGTGGAATCCCGGTCAGCACCACCCATGTGAAGACGACAGCCATCATGGGCGTGGGTGCTGAGAAGAGGGCATCTGCGATTAACCTCAAGGTGGTGCGTGATATGGTGCTCGCCTGGGTGCTCACATTCCCTGGCTGCGGTGTCATAGGATATGGCATGGCAAAGCTGCTGATCGTGTGGCTGGGGTAGTTTGTAGGTGGTTGAAAATGCAGGCTGAGAAGTGCAAGTGATATTTTGACATACCAATCAGGGGTCGTTCCCACTTAACTTAGCCTGCAGCGGTACTAAGGTGCCGCTTGAGGCTCCACCTAAGGACCGGCGGCTGCGTATTCCCCTGATTTGGTAATGCAAAAATCACTTACACGATTGCAGCGTATGAGTTTTTCAACCACCTACAAACACAGAGTTTTTATTATAAGGAGAAAAACTATGAAGAAGAAAAAGGACGAGTTTTATTTTAAAAATCTGAATACATGTGTGGAGATCTCGTATCAGGCTGCGGAGTTTCTGAAGAACGTAGTCGTGGATTTTTCGGTGGACACCATCAAGGAAAATCTTGATCGTAAGATGATGACTGTGCTCAGTCAGGCGTTCATAACACCGATTGAACGGGAGGATCTGGTTGCCCTGTCTAACTATCTGGATGATATTACCGATGCTGTTGAGGATGTGTTCCTACAGATTTATATGTGCAATGTGGATACTATCAGAGAGGATGTACCCCAGATGGTAGAACTGCTCCTCGAGTGCATCAAGGCACTGCAGGATGTGATCGGAGAATTGAAGAGATTCAAAAGTTCAAAGACCATTGGGCAGAGCATAATCAGGGTAAATGATCTTGAGGAGCAGGGAGACAGATTGTATGTGGAGAATATGCACAGACTGTACGGTGAGAGTGACCTTAGGACTGTGGTCGTGTGGAAAAACATATATGCCTGCATAGAGAACTGTATGGATGTGTGCGAGCATGCGGCGGATATTGTGAACACAGTGATCATGAAAAATTCATAGGATGAGATTCCTGCAAAAAATAATAGTCAATAGAAATATTTACGAAATATTTTCAGATTGAATTAAAAAATTTGTTATATTTATCAAAAATTAGAAAAAGCAGAATATTCTATTGAATAAAATTAGAGTGAGAATATAATAATCAAAGGGTTAAAGGGTGGTTTGAATATACAGAGTAATTATATCTGTGTATCGAACCTCCTTTTTTATGAAAAAGGCCCGATATGTGGAGGTTGTATACAGGCATGTATACCAAAGTTGTGAATCGTTGCTCCATATGTGCATGATAAATATATAGAAGGAAGACAAAAAAGATGAAATATTTGAAGCAGTTTCTTATAATCCTCGCCATATCCTTTATCGGTGAGATACTTAAGTACATAGTTCCACTACCGATTCCGGCGAGTATATATGGTATGGTTATCATGTTTATCTGCCTACAGACCAAGATCCTCAAGCTGGACGATGTGAAGAGTGTGGGCAAGTTTCTCATAGAGATCATGCCGGTTATGTTTATTCCGGCAGGTGTCGGATTGCTGACAGCCTGGGGCATACTGAAACCGGTATGTGTGCCGATCATTCTGATCACAGTGATTACCACAGTTGTGGTAATGATTGTGACAGGTCGTGTCACACAGGCAGTTATTCGTATGGACAGAAAGAAAGGACAGAAAAGATCATGACACAATTTATGAGTAATTCCCTGTTTTTTGGTGCAGCGATCAGTCTGATCGCATATGAGGCAGGACTTCTTTTGAAAAGAAAATTTAAGATGGCAATTTTTAATCCACTTCTGATTGCGATCATTGCAGTAATAGCGGTGCTTTGTTTACTGCATATTGATTATGACACCTATAATCAGAGCGGTCAGTATATCAGCTACCTGCTCACACCTGCAACGGTCTGCCTGGCAGTTCCGCTGTATCAGCAGATGGAACTTCTGAAAAAGAATCTGAAAGCTGTAATCATTGGAATTGTTTCCGGTGTGCTTGCCAGTCTGGTCAGTGTGCTGATCCTTGCAAAGCTGTTCAGCCTGAGTCATGAACAGTATGTAACACTTCTTCCGAAGTCTATTACAACTGCCATCGGAATGGGCGTTTCTGAAGAACTTGGAGGTATTGTGACTATTACAGTTGCAGTTATTATTATTACCGGTGTTCTTGGAAATATGATCGCAGAGACTGTGATCAAACTTGCGCGTATTGAAGAACCAATCGCTAAGGGCCTGGCACTTGGAACCTCTGCCCATGCTATCGGTACTGCAAAGGCAATGGAGCTGGGAGAAATAGAAGGTGCCATGAGCAGCCTTGCGATTGCGGTTGCAGGTCTGCTGACAGTTGTAGGTGCATCTGT
>OMEA01000761.1_pt1 | contig 15351 bp, 10 predicted proteins | sample 1645321 | NCBI WGS metagenome assembly OMEA01 (sample SAMEA103958151, study PRJEB25191) | human gut metagenome
TAGCACATACCACGATGATCCAGAATGCGCCTCTTACTCCCTGAAAGCCCTCAGATTTTTTCTTAGGGGCTGCTTGTTTTGTAGTTGCCATAATTTTACTTTTTTTAAATTATTAGTTAATAAATTATTTGAAAGTTTTTTCTCTAATGTTTTGTAGACCTTATTTGTGTCAAGACAAAGTTTGGTTCTTTCCGTTACTAAGGGCAAAGATAATAATTAAAAATAAAACACGAAACGCATTTAAGAAGTTTTAACGAGATATTGAGTGTATTTAATCAATATCTCGTCATTTAAGTCGTTTTCTACGCTTTTATTGTGCGTTTTTACCGATTTCTTATTCGTTTGCTGTTGTTTCTTTTCGATTACTTGAGCTTGCCCAACGCCTCCTTGATTCGGCGTATTGCCTTTACGATATTCTCATCGCTTGTGGCGTAACTCATACGGAAACAATCTGGATCTCCGAAAGCGTCACCTCCCACTGTGGCCACGTGAGCCTCTTCCAAGAGATACATAGCCAGGTCTGTGGAATTGTTGATGATACGGTCGCCTGTGCTCTTGCCATAGAAGCTGCTGCATTTTGGGAAGAGATAGAAGGCTCCCTGTGGCATGTTCACCTCAAGACCTGGTACTTCTTTAGCCAACTTTACGATGAGGTTGCGACGGCGTTCGAAAGCTTGGCGCATGTTCTCTACGGCACTTTGGTCGAGTGTGTAGGCTGCCTCGGCTGCTTTCTGGCTCACAGAACATGTACCGCTGGTGTACTGTCCCTGCAGTTTGTTACATCCCTTGATGATCCACTCAGGACCTGCGAGGAATCCGATACGCCAACCAGTCATGGCATAAGCCTTTGATACACCGTTGGCAATGATGACCTGTTCCTTCATGTCAGGTTCCTGTGCGATGCTGTGGTGCTTGCCGATATAGTTGATGTGTTCGTAAATCTCATCAGCCAATACGAAAACTTCCTTGTGTCTTCTCAGTACATCAGCGAGTGCTGCCAACTCTTCCTTAGAATAGACGCTACCTGTAGGGTTGCTTGGTGAGCAGAGGATGAGCATCTTGGTCTTGGGAGTGATGGCTTGTTCCAACTGCTCGGCTGTCATTTTGAAGTCCTGGTCGAAACCGGCGTTTACAATGACAGGTACACCGCCAGCCAGTTTCACCATCTGTGGATAGCTTACCCAGTAAGGTGCAGGGATGATGACCTCATCACCAGGATTTACCAAGGCGAGTACTGCGTTGCAGACGCACTGCTTGCCGCCAGTACCTACGATTACCTCGTTGGCAGTATAGTCAAGATTGTTCTCGTTTTTCAGTTTGGCAACAATTGCTTTTCTCAAGTCAGGGTATCCTGGAACAGGAGAGTAACGAGAGTAATTTTCGTCGATAGCCTTTTTGGCTGCCTCTTTGATGTTGTCAGGTGTGTTGAAATCGGGTTCTCCCACGCTCATGTTGATCACGTCGATTCCTTGAGCCTTCATTTCACTGCTTTTCTGCGACATCGCCAGCGTTGCTGATGGTGCCAATCTGTTAAGACGATCTGATAATTGTGCCATATTTTATATCAATGTTTATAATCTGACTGCAAAAGTAATCATTTTATTTCTTTTGCGGAATATTATTATTTAACTTTTTGTATCTAAATTGTTTCATTCTGCCATGTTTAACCCAGGTGAAGCACATGTCCCATGCGGTCTCTCTTGGTTTTGAGGTATCGCTCATTGTATTTGTTGGGAGTGGTCTCGATGGCGATATTCTCTACGATTTCCAGTCCGTAGGCCTCCAGTCCGACACGTTTTACGGGGTTGTTTGTCATCAGGCGCATTTTGTGTACACCGAGATGGCGCAGCATCTGTGCTCCACAGCCATAGTCGCGCTCATCGGGTTTGAAGCCCAGATGGGTGTTGGCGTCCACGGTGTCGTAGCCTTCTTCCTGAAGCTTATAGGCGGCAATCTTGTTCATCAGACCGATGCCTCTTCCTTCCTGCTGCATGTAGATGAGTACTCCCTTGCCTTCTTTCTCGATCATCTCCATGGCTTTGTGAAGCTGCTGACCGCAGTCGCAACGCTTGCTTCCCAGGATGTCGCCGGTGGCGCAAGATGAGTGAACACGTACGAGGATAGGCTCGTCTTCTTTCCATTCTCCCTTGATGAGGGCCATGTGCTCCAGTCCGTTGCTTGCCTGGCGGAAAGGAATGAGATGGAAGTGACCGTATTCTGTAGGCAGGTCTACCTCTTCACCTATTTCTATCAGCGACTCTTTCTTGAGTCGGTATTCTATCATGTCTTTGATGGAGATGACTTTCAACCCCCATTCCTTAGCAAACTTCAGGAGTTGTGGCAGGCGGGCCATGGTGCCATCTTCGTTCATGATTTCCATCAGTGCGCCGGCAGGGTAGAGTCCCGCCATCTTGCAAAGGTCGATGGCGGCCTCGGTATGTCCGCTTCTGCGCAGCACTCCGTTGTCTTGTGCATACAGTGGGTTGATATGTCCTGGACGTCCAAAGGTCTTGGATGTGGAGTTGGGGTCGGCAAGGGCTTTGATGGTCTCAGCTCTGTCGTGTGCAGATACTCCAGTGCTGCATCCTTCGAGTTTGTCGATGGTGACGGTGAATGGAGTTCCAAGCATGGATGTGTTCTCTGAAACCTGGTGGGGCAGATCCAGCTCATCGCATCGGCTGATGGTGATAGGTGCGCAGAGTACACCGCGGGCATGTTTGAGCATGAAGTTTACCTTGTCTGCATCAATCTTCTCTGCTGCTATGATGAGGTCGCCTTCGTTCTCTCGGTCTTCGTCGTCTACCACGATGACGAATTTTCCTTCTTTGAAGTCTTCTACGGCTTCTTCTATGCTATTCAATCTTACGTCTTCCATTTTCTAATTGATACCTTATATATATAGTTACATTTCTTTAGTTCTCATGATGATGTCGTTGTTCACCTGCGTCACCACTTTCAGGTCTCTGTACAGTCGCAGGCGGAAACTCCACATTCTAAGGTAGAGCACAGTGCCTAAAGGAACGATGAGGGCTGCCAGAATATTGAGCCATTTACGTTCGAATGGGCGTGTGTGAGCCTTGGGCGAGAGTACGGGATACTGGTTGATGTTGTGCAGGATATATTTGTTCTTTGTATTCGACAAGTCTTCTATCACTGCTTCCAGTTCGTTGCTGATGCGCTCTATCTCATGATCTGGCTGGTATTTGAAGAACACATTGATAAAGTTGGGCCATTTCTTGAGTCTGTGCTCTTTGTTGTATGCCTCGATATCTTCGTTGATGTGTTTCAGCTTGACGGCGTCCTCAGTGTATGCTGGGTCGTTGATGATGACCTCCTTGCCAAAGATATGTCGTTTGAGTCGTATTCCTAAAAGCTTGAATATAAACTCTTTGTACATATCTATGTTGAAGACCGTCGAGTCGTTGGTTGCCTTGTAGGTGACGAATACCGCTAAAGGTCCCAGTACGGCAGAGGCAAGTCCTTTTCCAAACCATATAGCCCAAATTCCGCTTCGGCTCATTCGGTATCCAGTGTTGTCGAGAATAAAGAAGGTGATGAAAACCATTACCGAGATGATGACAGGAAATCCCAATCCTCCTTTTCGGATGATGGCACCCAGCGGTGCTCCGATGAAGAAGAAGATGAGGCACGACAACGCCAGCGTGAACTTGTTGATGGCCTCTATCTTGTGGTCTCTTATCAGTCGGTCGCCCACATTGGTAATCATACTCTTGAAGTCGAGGTCGTTCATGGCTTGCTGCACGTCGGATGAAGCGTAGTTTACTACCGACAGCCTGCGCTCTGTAGGCATCTTCTCGAACAGAGAGTCGATATTCACCTTTGTTGCAGCAGCTTTTTTCACAGCCTGTAGCGAGTCTTGCTTGCTCATGAATGGCTGGTGATAGTATCTTATTCTGGCATCAGCCAGGTACATTCTTCCTATCGAGTCGTACGATTGGTTGATGGAGTCGATGTCGTGTTCTATCTTGGCAAGACTCTTCGCCTTGGCATTGTTTGACAGCGAACTGGCATCGGTGAGGCTGAAGTCGTTGTCGAAGTCGAGCACGATTTTCTTCGAGATGAAGGTCTCTCTTCGGTAGGGCACTGCGGCGCTGTTGGCAAGCTCGCTGCTCTGCATGTTCTCAAACCATTCTCCGCTGTACAGGCTCAGTACGAGGTGCTTCTTCTCGGCCGTACTCTGCAGCATACCCGAGTCAGCGAGGATAATGGCGGCATCCTCATAGCTGTTGGTCATGCGATAGATCATGATGCCGTACAACTTGCCCGTCTTGAGGTCTTTCTTCTGTACGTAGAGGTTGCAGTTGGGGATTCCGTCATAGAAGATTCCCTCAGGGATTTCCAACTCAGGACTCTTCTGTTTCATCGAGATGAGAAGCTGTGCCAGCTTCATGTTGGAGCTGGGACCGATGTTGTTCTGAAAGTAGAACGAGCTGACCATCACAAGGACAGTGATGATGATGAGCGACCTGAAAGCCTGCATCAGCGAGATGCCTGCGGCCTTGATGGCTGTCAGCTCAGAACTTTCTCCCAGGTTGCCGAAGGTGATAAGCGAAGAGAGCAGGATGGCCAAAGGCAGGGCCTGTGGTACAAGCATGAGTCCCATGTACCAGAAGAACTGCGCCATGACTTCCACCGACAAACCTTTACCTATCAGCTCGTCGATGTATCTCCACAGGAACTGCATCATCAGCACAAACTGGCAGATGAAGAATGTTCCCACGAAAAGCAGTCCGAATTGCTTCGCGATGAATATATCTAATTTCTTGATTCTCATTTCAGCTTGCAAAAGTAACATAAAAAACTCAAAAATCATTCTTTTTTTGTTTTTTTATATATTTAAATCATGTTTGCCGCTACTCAGCACCCATAGGGAGAACTGATTGTTTCAGTTGCTTTACTCGTGTTGTCAGCCTTAAGTCCCAATGAAATGTTGGCCTCATACTGGAGAAATCTTGCTCTTATGCTGTATAAATGTTTTGCTTTAGCAACAAAAATCTCCGTTCCGTGATACGGAATGGCCATTCCGTAGTTTGGAACGGCCATTCCGTGATTTGGAACGGCCGTTCCGTGTCACGGAACGAAGATTTGTCCTGTGGTCGAATTATTTTTTCGTTATTGATAATATAAGTTGACTCAGTTATTACTTATTTATAATTCACGTAGACTTACGATCATAGGTTTACAGAAGCACACGCCCTGAAGGTCTTAGGCTTATATGGAAGTAGCACGCCCTGGTCTATGAGCTTCTGTCCCTTCGTGTTGTGTGTTGCTTACTTGCGGAAGTTGAATATATAATGCTGCTATATATAATAAGGTGTAGTGTCTTCAGGAAGAGTATAAAAAGCAAAAATATTACTTTTTTGCAAAATTCTTTCGAAATAATTTGCTCAGTTCAAAACTTTGTATTACCTTTGCACCCGCAAACAAGCAAACGTTTGCTCGGATGGCGGGATAGCTCAGTTGGTTAGAGCGTCGGATTCATAATCCGGAGGTCCCGGGATCGTAGCCCGGTCCCGCTACGAAGAAGCACTTGTGAACATTAGTTCTCAAGTGCTTTTTTCGTTTTTAGATAGTCAAAGAAAGAATAGGAATGTCTTTCTGATGGCTTTCTAATTGTTGCATGATAGTTTTGTGGAATTCTAAAAAAATGCAAAGATGCCTTTGTTTCTCAAAAATATTCGTATTTTTGCGGATGAAAACGAATATGACCTTATTTTAACTTAAGAGATATGACTACTAAATGGAACTTTCGTATAGGTTCTCTATACCTTATTATATTATGCAGCCTGCTTCTTTGCTCGTGTGGCAACAAGCCCAAGAAGTATATTATCGGCGTTTCGCAATGCTCTATGGATGCTTGGCGAGAGAAACTGAACAGCGAGTTGAAGACAGCCGAGTATCTCAACGACTCTGTAGAGGTGCGTCTGGCTTCTGCCGATGACGACAATGACAGTCAGCTGTCGCAGATCAATTACTTTATCGACCAGGGTGTCAGTCTGCTCATCGTTTCTCCCAATCAGGTGAATGCCATTTCGCCTGCCCTCGAAAGAGCACAGCAGAAGGGCATTCCTGTGATTCTTGTCGACCGTAAGACGCAATCGAAGAAGTATACTGCTTTTATCGGTTGTGACAACTATCTGTTGGGTAAATTGGTTGGCGATTATATCGCCCAGCGCCTGAAAGGAAAAGGACGTATAGTAGAGATACGAGGTCTTGACGATTCTTCTCCTGCCATCGACCGCCATCGCGGTTTTGTTGATGCTTTGAATGCCTACCCCGATTTGCAGATTGTGGCTTCCGAGTCGGGCGACTGGAAGGAGCAGAGCGGTTCGGAGGTGATGAAACGAGTATTGTCCAAGACACAGGACTTCGATTATGTGTTTGCGCAGAACGACCGCATGGCTTATGGTGCCTATAAAGTAGCCTGTGAGCATGGCTTGAAGGACAAATGTCGTTTTGTGGGTGTAGACGGTTTGGCAGGTAAGGATGGCGGACTTGAGTTGGTAAGACAAGGAGTGTTGGAGGCTTCCATGCTTTATCCTACTAAGGGCGACGAGGTGATAGCTTTGGCTATGAAGATCTTGCGTCATGAGCCATTTGCCCGCGACAACTATCTGCCCACATCGATTGTAACCCGGAATAATGCCGAACTGATTCTGATGGAGGCGAAGGACAGCGAGCAGCAGCGCAGCAGTCTTGACATGCTGCACCGGAAGGTTTCTCAATACAACTCAGCCTATCATGTGCAGCGGTTCTTTACCTTGGGACTTGTTCTGTTGGTAGTGCTCATCGTAGTAGTGGCAATTTATATGTTCCGCAGCTATCTTGTCAAGACCCGTCTTAACGAACAGCTTGCCCAGAGCAATGACGAGTTGAAGCGACTCAACGAGGAGGTGCTCGAACTGACACATTCGCGACTGGTGTTCTTCACCAATATCAGTCATGAACTCCGTACACCTTTGACGCTTATTGCCGACCCTGTGGAGATGTTGCTCGACGACCGTTCCATCAAGGGTAGGAGCAGGGAACTTTTGCAGATGGTGCAGCGCAATGCTCTGTCGTTGCAGCAGTTGGTAGGCTCGATACTCGACTTCCGTAAGATACAGAACGGCAAAATGGAACTGAGTTTGAGCCGTTTCGATTTGCCAGAGGCCTTGCAGCAGTGGACGGGCGACTTTGCCATGACGGCACAGCGTAAGAAGATACAGATGCATTTGGACACCTCGCATTTCTCTTCTGCCGATGTCGTGGCCGACAAGGAGAAACTCGCCCGTATAGTCTTCAATCTTCTGAGCAATGCCTTGAAGTACACCCCTGCAGGTGGCTTTATTCATGTGTCTTTGGCGGATGAGGGAGAACGGCTCCGCATAGAGGTGAAGGATTCGGGTAAAGGCATCGACAAGGAAGAACTCACCAAGGTGTTCGAGCGCTTTTTCCAGGCCAAGGGTGCGGCGAGTGGTACGGGCATCGGACTGGCTTTGGTCAAGTCGTTCGTAGAGTTGCATCAAGGTGAGGTGAGGGTAGAGAGTGAACCAGGAAAAGGCGCTTGCTTTATCGTCCTGCTGCCCCGACAGCAAGAAGGTTATGTGGAAGAACCACAGTCGGAAGCTGCCGATAAGTCCTCTTCTTTCAGCGATGACGGCTCGTTGCAGTATATCGACGACGGAGAACGTCATGGCGGCAAATTGCAGCAAATTATCAGCGAGCATGACGAAAAGCCCACCATACTGATCATAGACGACAATAACGACATCCGACAATATGAGCGAACCCTCTTGCAGGACTATTATTTTGTGCTCGAGGCATCTGATGGTAGGGAGGGACTTGAGATAGCCCGCAAGGAAGTGCCCGATCTGGTGATATGCGATGTGATGATGCCAGTCATGGATGGACTGGAGTTTACGCAGCAGTTGAAGACCAATACCGCCACCTCGCACATTCCAGTCATCATGCTCACAGCAAAGAATCTGGAAGAGCATCGTGCAGAAGGTTATGAGCAGGGAGCCGACTCTTACATCACCAAGCCTTTCCATAGCAAGGTGCTTCTGGCTCGCGTGGAAAATCTGTTGCACCAGCGTGCCCATCTGCGTCAGCTCTTTGCACAGGGTGCTGCCGAAGGAAAAGAAACAGAGGAGGTGTCCAGACTGGACGACCGTGACAAGGCTTTTGTCAAGCAGTTGCACGACATCATCAAGTCGCACATGGGTAACAGCGATTTTGGTGTCGAGGATATCGGAGCCGAGATAGGATTGAGCCGTGTGCAGCTTTATCGTAAGGTGAAGGCCATCACCGGCTCGTCGGTAGTCGACCTTTTGCGCAAGGCTCGTCTTGCCAAGGCCCGTCGTCTGCTCGAAGCCAACAGCATGAACATCTCTGAGGTGGCTTACGAGGTGGGTTTCTCTTCACCTTCTTATTTCACCAAGTGTTTCAAGGATGAGTATGGAATGTTGCCTGGTGATGTGACAAATGGTTAATTGACAGTTGTCTTTCGTCCGGTTGTGATGCCGGAATATGTTGTAAATCGTTCATAGAATGGTAATCATGTTGTGTCAGAACATTTTTATTATTCTATGAACGATTTTTTCTTTTCCTTTATTCTGTTTGTTCGTAACTTTGCAATCGAAAGGTAAGGAAACTCAACTTTCGCAGGCTGGGGAGTGGTAACTTCTTTAACAACTATAACTCCTGAACTTACGAAAGTTAAATAAAGGGATAAGTTAGGTTTAGTTTAGTTAATAAAAGGTAGTATTTGTTTTTAAGGTAGTTTGATTATTACTGGGGGTGCATCTAAACGTGATGTTTGGATGCACCCCTCTTTATAAGCCCTTTGTGACTTGTTGGTGAAAAACATTTTCCTTTTTTCAAGATTTCTTTTTTCTTAGAATGATGAGAACCACACCTGCCAGGATGAGCAGGATGCCGATGCCCAAGCGCAACGAGAATGCCTCGCCAAAGATAAGCACACCGATACATACAGCTGTTACAGGTTCGAGAGCCCCCATGATGGCTGAAGGGGTGGAGCCTATCAGGTTGATCGAAATCGTCATGAAGAAGAGCGAGAGCACCGTAGGCAGAAGAGCCAACTGCAGGGCGCACCCCCATTGCATAGAAGTGTGGAGCATCTGTAGGCTGTCGCCCGACAACCACGAGAACACCAATATCGCTATGAAGCAGAATACCAAAATCCAGAAGGTGAACTTCAGGCTCGACATGGTAGTCTGCCATTGGTTGACGGCAATGATGTAGATGGAGTAGAGTAATGATGACGCCATGACCAAGGCAAAACCAGCCGTGCTGAGTTTGGCGTCACCGTCACCCTGGTAGAGCATTCCTACTCCTGCTACGGCAAGCAGGATGGCCATCGATGTGCTCCATGTCACCTTCTCATGGAAGAAAGCCGTCATCAGCAAGGCTGTCATGATGGGGTAGACGAAGAGCAGGGTGCTCGCGATGCCTGCTGCCATGTAATGAAAGCTCACGTAAAGGGTGATGGACGACAGGGCGAAGAAGGTGCCCAAGAGTGCAAACTTGATGGCGTGTCCCCATTTGATGGCGAAACTCTCTTTGCGTATCAGCATGACAAGAGCGAACATCAGAACTGCCAGACCATACCGATAGCTGAGTACCGTACCCGAGTTGAATCCGTCTTCATACAGCTTGAGGGTTCCTAAAGGATTCGTACCATAACAGACTGCAGCCACTATGGCAGCTGAAAAACCTTTCAATGTGTTGTTGCCAGAAGGTTGTTGTTCCATTTCTTTTTGTGTTGTTTTACTATTTTTTTCTCCAGCTCCACTCTGTTGGCGAGTGTGAGGTATTATCCGATTTATTTCGGGCTGCAAAAGTACATCTTTTATTCGAGAAAAGAGAAAAAATAGCAAAAGAAATGGTTGCTTTTGTCACTTTTTCGAAAATAAATTGTACCTTTGCGGATAAGTAGCGAGTTTCTCCTACGCAAACCTTGAATACATTCAAAATAACCAAACAACATAAAACAAAATGGAACAGATCAAGAACGAGCAGCTCACAGTAGAGATTTCATCTCTTGGAGCAGAACTTCAGAGCATCAAGGATGCTCAAGGTAATGAATATCTTTGGGACGGCGACGAGCAGTACTGGAATCGCCATTCTCCTATACTTTTCCCTATTGTGTGCGGCTTGTGGAAGGATACATACCGTATCGACGGCAAGGAGTATCAGTTGGGACGCCATGGCTTTGCCCGTGATACAGAGTTTCAGCTCATCAGCAAGGGCGAAGACCGAATCACCTACGCCCTGACCGACAGCGAGGCCACACTCAAGGATTATCCTTATCACTTCAACTTAGCCATCACTTATCGTCTGGAGGGTAAGAAACTGCATGTAATCTGGCATGTTGCCAATACCGACGACAAGCAAATCTTCTTCCAGATTGGCGGTCATCCCGCTTTCCTCGTTCCTGGTGCAGAAAAGGGTAAGGAACTGAAGGGACAGTTGAAGTTCGACAACCCTGAGCCAGAGCGCCTCTATGGCAACGTGGGCGGTTGCGTGGTAGAGGGCTATCACAAGGTGCCTACCGAGAATGGTGTTTGGGCATTTACCGAGGACAGCTTTGCTGACGATGCCGTCATCTTTGACCGCAGTCAGCTTAAGAAGATCACTCTTCTCGACGAGGCAGGTCAGCCTCACGTCTCACTCGACATCAAGACTCCTGCTGTTGGTATCTGGAGTCCTACAGGCAAGCATGCTCCATTCGTGTGCATCGAACCTTGGTATGGTCTTCACGACTGGGCTGAGTACGACGGCGAGTTCAAGGACAAGTATCTCATGAACAGCCTGCAGCCAGGTGCCAGCTTCATGAGCGAGTATACCATTACGATAGAGAAATAAACTCAACCCAGCGATTTTTCAATACGTAACACATATTTTATTTTTGACACGATGAAAGAAGAAATGAATCTCCCCGAGAATGCCTTCCGCGAGTTGAAGGACGGTGAACAGTATCAGCCCCTGATGGGTCCCGACAAGGCTTATCCTGAGGTCAATGCATGGTCGGTAACCTGGGGTATTTTGATGGCTGTCATCTTTTCGGCGGCAGCAGCCTATCTTGGACTGAAGGTAGGACAGGTGTTCGAGGCTGCTATCCCTATTGCTATTATTGCCGTAGGTGTGAGCACAGCCACCAAGCGCAACAAGGCCTTGGGCGAGAATGTGATCATACAGAGTATCGGAGCCTGTTCGGGTGCCGTGGTGGCGGGAGCCATCTTCACCCTGCCAGCCATCTATATTCTGCAGGCCAAGTATCCCGAGATGACCACTTCGTTTATGAAGATATTCTTAGCTTCTGCCCTCGGAGGAGTCCTGGGCATCCTGTTCCTCATACCTTTCCGCAAGTACTTTGTGAGCGACATGCATGGCAAGTATCCTTTCCCTGAGGCCACAGCCACCACACAGGTGCTTGTCAGCGGAGCCAAGGGTGGCGATCAGGCCAAGCCCTTGCTCATAGCAGGATTGGTGGGAGGTTTGTACGACTTCATCGTGGCAAGCTTCGGATGGTGGAACGAGAACTTCACAAGCCGCGTCATCGGATGGGGCTGCGACCTTGCCGACAAGGCAAAGCTTGTGTTCAAGGTGAATACGGGTGCTGCCGTGCTCGGTCTGGGCTACATCGTGGGTCTCAAGTATGCCCTCTATATCTGTTTTGGCTCTTTGGCTGTATGGTGGCTCATCGTTCCTGGTATGAGTCTGCTTTTCCACGATCAGGTGCTCAATGCCTGGGATCCTTCCATTACATCTACCGTAGGAGCCATGTCTCCTGAGGAGATCTTCCGTGCCTATGCCCGCAGCATCGGTATCGGTGGTATTGCCATGGCTGGTATCATCGGCATCATCAAGAGCTGGGGCATCATCAAGGGAGCTGTCGGTTTGGCAGCCAAGGAACTGAAAGGAAAGAGTGGGGTCGATGCGGAGGTGAAGCGTACTCAGCGCGACATCTCGTTCAAGATCATCGGCATCGGTTCGCTGGTCTGCATTCTTGTCACCTTCCTGTTCTTCTGGTTTGGTGTGATGGATGGCAACTTGCTCTTTGCCGTTATCGCCATTCTGCTGGTAGCCGTTATTGCTTTCCTCTTTACTACTGTTGCCGCCAATGCCATCGCTATCGTGGGCAGTAACCCTGTCTCGGGTATGACGTTGATGACCCTCATCTTTGCCTCTGTGGTGATGGTGGCTGTAGGATTGAAAGGTCCTGGCGGTATGTTGGCAGCTCTCATCATGGGTGGTGTGGTGTGTACGGCGCTTTCTGTGGCAGGTTCGTTCATTACCGACTTGAAGATAGGTTATTGGTTGGGCACCACTCCCAAGAAGCAGGAGAGCTGGAAGTTTCTTGGCACCTTGGTGAGTGCAGCCACTGTAGGCGGTGTGATGATGCTCTTGAACGAGACTTATGGTTTCGCTTCAGGCTCATTGGCAGCACCTCAGGCCAATGCCATGGCAGCAGTTATCGACCCGCTGATGAATGGAGTAGGAGCACCATGGGTGCTTTATGGCATCGGAGCCTTGTTGGCCATCGTGCTTACCTATTTCAAGATTCCAGCTTTGGCTTTTGCCTTGGGTATGTTTATCCCTCTCGAACTCAATGTGCCTCTTGTTGTCGGTGGAGCCATTAACTGGTGGATCACTTCCCGTTCTAAGGACGCTCAGGTAAACAAGGAGCGTGGCGAGAAGGGTACACTCATTGCCAGTGGTTTCATTGCCGGTGGTGCCTTGATGGGTGTGGTGAGTGCGCTGCTCAAGTTTGGTGGCATCGAGGTGAGTGTTGCTGACAGTTGGTGGACCAATCCTTTGTCTGAGGTCTGCTCGCTCATCGCTTATGCCCTTCTCATTACCTATTTCGTGAAGGCTACGAAGAAATAAAAATCATATATATAATAATGTACAGAACTTTCGCATATCAGGAAGTTAAAGGAGTTAAGGAAGTTAAGGAAGTTAAGGAGTTAAGACGTATGTCTTACTGCTTAAAAACTCCGCCCAAAAGACTATTGTCTTAACTCCTCTGCGACCGTAGGGAGCGATAACTTCTTTAACTCCTTTAACTTCTGAACTTGCAATAATATATAAACAACTTTATGAAGAAAACAATCTTTTCATTGCTCCTGCTTGCCGTATGCAGTTTAGGAGCATCGGCACAGAGTGCCGACGACCTTGATGCCAAGTACACCCAGGGTTTGCTCAAAGTGGGAACTCAGGCTCCCGATTTTGTACTCAAGAAAGCCAAAGCCGACCAGCCTGCTCTTTCTTTGTCTTCTTACAGCACCCATCAGGAAGGCACATTGTTGCGTCCTGGCTGTTGGGTAGTGCTCGACTTCTGGGCTACATGGTGTCCCGACTGTCGCAAGGAGATTCCAGCGGTGAAGAATATCTATAAGAAATATCGCAACATGGTGAAGCTCATCGGTGTGTCCTTCGACACCGACAAGGAGAAGCTGAAGGCGTTCCGCGCAGAGAATGAGATTAAGTGGAGCATGTTCAGCGAGTACAAAAAGTGGAAGGAGACCAACATCTCCAAGGCCTACAACATCCAGTGGCTCCCTACCATGTATCTCATCGACCCTGAGGGCAAGGTGGCATATACCACAGTAGTGGCAGCCAACATGGAGAAGAAGCTTGCCGAGCTTATAGCAGCCGGCAAGATTACTCCCTATATCCAGCCAGCAGAGTATCCCGGTGGAAAGAAAGCCCTGGGCAAGGCTATCTCCGAAGAACTCCAGTTCCCAGAGGTGGCAAAGAAGTATCATGCCACTGCCAAGGTGAAGCTTTCTTTCATCGTCGACGAGGAAGGCAATTTGTCGGATATCACCGTGAAGGAATATCAGGGTCAGCCTCTCTCGGGTGCAGCCTTCTCTAAGTTGAGTCCTTCCGAGCAGAAAGACGTTGAGATACAGGTCAAGACCGTGCTTTCTGTGGAAGCCATCCGTGCCATAACAGCCATTGGCAGTCGCACCAAGTGGAATCCTGGTTCGGAGCGAGGCAAGGTGATGAGTACCAAGTTCTCTCAGACCATCAATTTCAAGCGCTGATTTCATTCTTTAATCGTACTAAGTTGTCTTTTAGCGCTGTTAAAGCATAAAAAACTGAAAAAATATTTGGAGATTTCAAATAATCGTCCTATCTTTGCATCCCAATAGTTACGAGTGAGTGGCTATTGGGATGTTTGTATCTTCCCATCATGAAAGAAGCAAGCAGATTCGGGGTTGACTGGATTTGACGGCGAGATGAGATGGTACGTAAGCACGCGGAGGCTCGTTGGCTACCTCCTAAATCTTAGTGAACGAACAATTAATTGGCGAAAATAACTACGCTCTCGCTGCCTAATCGAAGTACAGTAGATTGGCTTTATTCCGTCACAAGGTGATGGAACGGGACATCGCTCAACGGATGTGGTTCCGAATCTTGTTGGTCAAGCGGTGCAGGTAAATCGGAAATAGCTCTTGCAGGCCTCGTTGCAAGTGTGAAATCTTAGAGGATAAGGGCATGGTTGGTGGTCCAGGTCTTGCCATGTCACGAAAACCAAAGGCTGGAATAAGCGTGTAGAAAGCGTATGGTTTCCTTGTGCGGACGAGGGTTCGAATCCCTCCAGCTCCACTCCTTATGCAATAAAAGCTGCTGATTCATATCAGCAGCTTTTGTTGTTTCTTATTCTCTGGCTGGGCAGTTGATGGGCATCAAACAGTCCTGTCAAAAAAGTGCTTTAATAGTATCTGCCCATGGCTTTGGGCAACTTTGCCCATAGTTATGGGCAAAGTTGTTCATCGTTATGGGTAAACTTGCCCATCGTAGTGGGCAAGTTGTATAGTTGTACGTCATCACTCATCATCATCGTTATCTTTCTCGCGCGTACATTATTATATATATACTCAACTGTCGCAAATGGGGAAGTTAAGATCTCCCTTCATCTCCCTTCAATTATGCAAGGTATCAACGCGGAGCCGCTTACTAAATCGGGTAAGCGGAACTCTGTGTGGCTCTCATGTTAGAGCGAAGCATCTTGTTTTTGATGAGATTAGGTGAAACTGTTTGTGAGTAATTTGCTGATAACTTGAAGGATTCTTGCTGTTTTTTTTGTGTTTTCAAGAAAATAGCTTATTTTTGCATCACAATTCAGTTAAACGTTTTAAAAGGAGATGGATATGAAACGGATAGAGGAACGATATATTAGCTTGCTTACCGATTTCGGTTTTAAGCGTATTTTTGGAACAAAGCCTAACAAGGATTTGCTCATCAATTTTTTGAATTCCCTGTTTGATGGTTTTCAGGTCATCAAGGATGTGAAGTACTTGAATAGTGAGCACG
>OMEA01000763.1_pt1 | contig 15336 bp, 10 predicted proteins | sample 1645321 | NCBI WGS metagenome assembly OMEA01 (sample SAMEA103958151, study PRJEB25191) | human gut metagenome
TCACTTCCAGGTGCTCTCGATACTTCTCGACCGCCTCGGCTTCAAGTGGGGCAAGGAGCTCGTACACTTCTCCTATGGTATGGTGGAACTGCCAAACGGTAAGATGAAGAGCCGTGAGGGAACAGTGGTGGATGCCGACGACCTGATAGAGACAATGGTGGCCGACGCCAAGAAGACGAGCGAGGAACTGGGCAAGTTCAACGACATGACAGAGGAGGAGCGCAACGAGATAGCCCGCATCGTGGGTATGGGAGCGCTGAAATACTTCATACTGAAAGTTGACGCCCGCAAGAACATGCTCTTCAATCCGGAAGAGAGCATCGACTTCAACGGCAACACCGGTCCGTTCATCCAGTATACCTATGCCCGCATCCGCAGTATCCTTCGCAAGGCAGCCGGTCAGGGTGTCACCATCCCGGATGCGCTCGCCGACAATATGCCTCTCTGCCAGAAGGAGACGGAGCTGATACAGAAGATGGACGAGTTTGGTGCCGCAGTGCGTCAGGCTGGCAAGGACTACTCGCCGAGCGGCATCGCCAACTACTGCTATGAGCTGACCAAGGACTTCAACCAGTTCTACCACGATTACAGCATCCTCAACGCTGATACCGAAGAGGAGAAAGTCGTTCGCCTTGTCATCGCCAAGAACGTGGCAAAGACCATCAAGAACGGTATGGCACTGCTTGGCATCGAGGTGCCTGAGAGAATGTAGTTGATTCATAATTGCAATTCGTGGTTGGTGGACGATATCATTCGGGCATCAATCATGAATTGGTGGAAAAGTATAAAGGGTGGCGGAAATTGAAAATAAAAGATATTCTGTCACCCTGACTTTTGCTTATGGAAGAAGTCGGTGACGTCGGATTTACAGACTTGGACAGAAATGTGATGCCCCAACCAATCAGTCATTAGACCGTTTGGGAAAATGTATAGCACCGGGAATATGCTCCGGTCTGTAATTATGAATTATGAAATATGGATTATGAATTGACAAACCCTCCGTCGTATAGAAACGACACCGTGTTGCCGTTGCCGATGGAAGTGACCGCCGATGCGTGGGCCGTTGATGCGGCATGTTCCGGCAATCCCGGTCCGATGGAATATCGGGGTATAGACCTCGCCACGGGAGCCGTGGTATTCCATTATGGTCCTGTGCACGGCACTAACAATATCGGTGAGTTCCTCGCCATTGTGCATGCACTTGCACTGATGGAACAGAAAGGCATACGCAAGACAATATATTCAGACAGCCACAATGCCATACTGTGGGTCAGCAAGAAGCAATGCAAGACCAAGTTGGAACGCACGCCACAGACTGCACAGCTATACAATGTGATAGCACGGGCGGAACACTGGCTCAAGACACACCCCTTCCGTGTGCCGATACTGAAATGGGAGACGAAACGCTGGGGAGAAGTGCCGGCGGATTTCGGAAGGAAGGGATGAGGCTGATCAGGGTATCAGACTGCTGATGAAATGTGAAAACTGCATTTAATCCGCAAATAATTACAATTCTCATGCAATGTTTTCTGCTAACGGATGTTAACCTTATAGAAATCGTTTCAAGAGGTTAAACTGTTGGAGAAACATTGTTCACCCTCAATCGGACATCAGACCCCGTTGGGATTTAACAAAAGAAGGAGCTGCCTATACATTATTATATAATATAACTATAGGAATGCATATATATAGAATGAAGGCAAGTCTCTCTTAACAATAGTGAACAATGATGTACATATCGGAACAGCAACTCTATGAACGCCTGCAAAGCGGTGACGCTATGGCGCAGAAGGCTCTCTACGCGAAGTATGTGGGGAGTCTGACTGCCGTTTGTTCCCGTTATGTGGCAGATGCCGACGACGTGAAGGACGTCATGCAGGAGGTGTTCATCAAAGTGTTCACACAGATTGCCTCGTTCACCTTCCGTGGCGAAGGTTCGCTGAAGGCATGGCTGATGAGGATTACCGTCAACACATCGTTGACCTATCTGAAGAATGCCGGACGTCTGAGCGTGGTGAGAGACGACACACAGGTGGCTGACATTGTGGAGGACGAGGAACCGGATGCCGAAGGAGTGCCGCCAGACGAACTGCAACGGATGATAATGCGCTTGCCCGACGGCTACAGAACGGTGCTCAACCTATATGTCTTCGAGGACAAGAGCCACAAGGAAATCGCCGCATTATTGAATATAAAGCCGACGTCGTCGGCGTCGCAGCTGTTTCATGCCAAGGCGCTGATGGCGAAAATGATAGTAGAATATAAAAGAACCCATTGACTGTTTCACGATGAAGGAAGAGTGGAAATACAAACTGCAAAGAAGTCTGGCAGACTATGAACAGTCTGCCCCAGACGGATTGTGGGAAGACATACAGAAAGCTATGTCTGCCTCTGCCGGCGTGATGCAGGATGCAGGTAAGGTGATACCGCTGCCTGGTAAGAACCGTACAAAGGTGGTGGCGCTGAGGATTGCCGCTGCCGCAGCATGCGTTGCTTGTGGAGTGGGACTGTATCTCAGTATGCCGGACCACGACAAGGGCGCACACTCCATGGTGGCAGATGCCTTGGGAGACGGAAGCAAAGCTGCTGGCAGCAATGGCATGCAGACTGATACTCCGGCAAACGGCGACGGTCATGGCATGATGCCGCAAAGACACGACGCTGTGGGCAAGCTTCTGGCAAAGGCGGATATCCCGGCAGCAGTGAGAGAGGCGATAAGCTACGCACAGAAGGAAACCCAGACGGAACAGTTGGAATATGCTCCGCAGGAGGCAGCGGCTGTTGCTGCAGCCAACAATGGTAATGCTTCTATAGAAAAGAAACCAGAGACACAGGCTAATGCCGTCGGTGCGATGCGTGAGAGCGTGGTGCGTCGTGGCAGTAATGCGTCTTCAGCTCGTTATATGAACACCTCGTCGAAAGCTGTAGATGTCAGCCATTCAGCATCAGAGGGACGTCTCACGGCAAGTCTTTTCGCTGCCAATGCCATGGGCGGAAGCGGCAACAGCATAACCAGCGACAGGTCGATGTTCGCGATGAGCGATATGATGTTCAATGATTATCCCGAACTGAGCGATGCCTACAGTGCCGTAAACACAAGGACTTCCGGCAGTTCGCTCAACGATGAGAGCGTTGACCATCATCAGCCGATACGCGTAGGACTGTCGTTGCACTATTCCCTCTCTGAGAAGTGGGGACTGGAGACAGGACTCACATACTCATATCTCTATTCTGAGACTACGGCAGGCAAGAGCGACAACCGCTACGACACAAAGCAGAAAGTGCATTTCTTAGGCATTCCGCTGACTGTGGACTATAGCATCTGGCGCAACAAGCTGCTCAATGTATATGTGGCAGGCGGCGGAATGGTGGAGAAGAGTCTGAGAGCCAAAGCCACCACATCGTATGTCCTCAACGGCAGGGAGATGAATACCGAGACCAACAAGCTCAGCATGAAGGAACTGCAATGGTCAGTAAATGCCGCTGCCGGCATACAGCTGAACATCACCAAGGAGGTGGGCATCTACGCCGAGCCGGGCGTGGGATACTATTTCGACAATGGCAGTGATGTGAAAACGGCATACAGCGACAATCCTTTCAATTTCAACATGAAGCTCGGTTTGCGTTATTCGATCAAGTGACATGACATCTCAATCAGATGATACGAATTGGTAATGACAGTTCAATACAATCGGCAGGTTGTAATGGACTGTCATTAATTGTTTTCAGACGGTTTGATAATCCCGAAACGCTCGTTTAACCCAAATCGGTCGTTAGGGTTTGTTAGGATTTTTTTAGATTAGAGGCCTTGTTGGATTAAATAATTCCGTCGATAAAAATATATAGCTAAAATCCCCCCATAGCGTGGGGAACAGAACCCCCTAATGTGGGGTTTCATTCCCCACGTCATGGGGAAAATTTATGCAAAAAAAACAGATGGAAAAATATCTTGACATACATTATTGTCTTAACATATTTTTCATTACATTTGCACAAGAATAAACAAAGAAAAGTTAGACTACTGATAAAACAGGTACGTTAATGGACTGCTGCATGTTCTGCAACAGAATATTCAGACATGATATATAGTACGACACAGTGGACTTGACTATAACAACACTGCAACATAACCAACAAAAAAATAACATGAAGAAATCAAATCTTTCCGCGAGATTGCTACCGGCACTGTTCGTCGCAGGTGCGCTCGTGTTCACAGGATGTTCAGACAGTGACTATGATTTTGGAAACATCGATTCCACGATTGGTATCGGAAGCGATGGACTCCAGATTCCTGTCAGCACAACCGAAAACATCAAGTTGGGCGACATTTTGGAGCTCGAGGAAAACGGAAGTGTAGTAGAGGCTGCAAACGGCGATTATGTGTTCCGCCAGGATGGTGGAAACGTTGCCCCCGTGCATCCGCTTATCGACAAGATTGTAGTTTGGAAGAAGTCCGAGCCCATCATCACTCCGGTGCCTGTAGGCATTCCATTTCCTACAAAGTCGAAAGGCGTGCGTCGCAATGACTCGTATGTTGGCGACATAAGTGGCGTAGGATACCTTGTGGAGTTCCATTACAGGGGTGAGAAACCGGAAGATGTAATCGAAATGAAGAAGGCTGAATTGAAGGCTCCCGTAACACTCAGACTCAAATTCGATGACAATATCAAGAGGAGCATTCCGAAGTTCCAGGAACTCTCGCTGACATTCCCTAACTATATGGAACTGGCAGACAACGGAAGTTTGATGACGCCGACTGTAAATGGAAGAAAGGTAGTCTTCAATGATGTGCCAACCTCAAAAGACCTGGTGGTAAAGGTGAATATCAAGGCTATCGACTTCAAGGCAAAGCAGGAATATCCAGGTTCTTCAATAAAGATAAACGGCAAGGATGTGGAACTTGACGGCTTTATCGTATTGAATGTTTCAGCTCCATATACCGGTTCTGCAGCAGATGCAGGAAATGTCGGAGGAGAGATCACCTGTACCTATGAGAACGACAACTTCACCATCGAAGCAGCCACAGGACGCTTCAACCCGGATATCGACCTCAACGACCTCGGTGACGTGGACATCACTGGTGTGCCGGACTTCCTGAAAGACGGAAATGTGGTGGCAGACCTGTATAATCCGCAGATTTCGCTCGACATCAGCAACGACATGCAGGTGGATGGTGTCGTAAACGGTACTATCAAAGCCTTCAAGAACGGACGCGAGACAGCCTCGGTGGATGTAGAGGGAATACGTGTGACAGGCGGCAAGACAACCCATGTGTGCATCTGTCGCAGAGGAAACGGAGTGGAAGGTTACGACCAGGTAATCACCAAGAGCAATCTGTCAGACCTCATAAAGACCATACCAGACAACATCAAGTTCACCGCTACGGCAATGGCAGACAGCAAGAAGGAAGGACGCTTCGAACTCGGACATACCTACGTGATACAGCCTTCGTATCATGTTGACGCACCGTTGGCATTTGCAGAGAATGCGGTGATAGAATACCGTGACACCCTCGACGGATGGCACGACGACATCAAGGACATGAAGCTTGCAGACGGTGCTTATCTGCTGGCTACGGCAAACGTGACAAGTTGTGTGCCTGCATACATGTCGTTGGATGTCATACCGGTGGATGCCGACAAGAAGGAACTCAAGGGCATCGAGGTGCAGCTCGTTCAGAAGGATGTGAAGGCATCGGCAGACGGCGTGGAATCGCAGACATCACCGCTGGAGGTGAAGATCATGCAGACCGACGATGATGCCATGAAGCGACTCGACGGACTGGTGCTCATCGTTGCCGGAAAGGCAAGCAACGGAGAAAACGCCGTGACGGGCATCACGCTCAATGCGCAGAAACATACTCTGAAGCTCACCGATATAAAGATAAAGATGGTGGGCAAGGTGATAGGCGACTTTAATTAACCTTTAAACACAAAACCTGATTATGACAAGTCTTAAGATAAAGAATATGCTCGCCGTGGCAATGCTTGCCGCCGGCAGCTCGGCAATGGCGCAGAACCTGAATTCGGCGTATTTCACCGACCAGTTCGCATCCCGCAACACTATGAACCCGGCATTCGGCAACGACCAGAACTTCGTTTCCATTCCAGGTCTCGGCAACGTGAACATCAGTCTTCAGGGAAACTTCGGTTATGAAGACGTGGTGATGAAGAACCCACGCTTCGGCATCGACAGCAACAAGAAGATGACGACCTTCATGAACCCCTATATCTCAGATGCCAAGGCGCTCGACGGATTCTCCACCGGCAACAACAGAGTGGTGGGCGACGTGTCAGTGGCGCTTCTCGCTGCCGGCTTCAAGGCGTTCGGCGGATACAACACCGTGGAACTCAATTCAAAGTCATCGCTTGGTATGGTATTGCCATACGAACTCTTCGAGTTTGCGCGCAACACCGGCAACAACAGCTACAATATCGGTGACATCAGCGCCCACGCACAGTCGTATGTGGAACTGGCGTTCGGTCATTCACGCAATATCGACGAGAAGCTGAGAGTAGGTGCGAAATTCAAACTCCTCTTCGGAGTGGCACGTGCCGACTTCAAGTTCAAGGACGTGAAGGCAGACCTCTCGGCACCGGAGAAATGGACAATCAGCGGTGACGCTCAGGCAGATGTCTCGATGAAGGGATTCCAGTATAAGATGAAGGAAAAGGAGTATGAAACGGCAGGTGCCGGCACATACGAGAAGATTGACGACATCGATGTGGATGGAGCCGGACTCGGAGGCTTCGGTATGGCTCTCGACCTGGGTGCCGTGTATAAGATCAACGAAGACTGGACGGTGAGCGCCTCGGTGCTCGACCTCGGATTCATGAGCTGGAGCAACGACATGCAGGCAACCAACAAGAACAAGAGCTTCGAGTTCAGCGGATTCCATGACACTTCAGTGAATAGCGACCGCCCGGGAACCATCGATGACCAGACAGACAAATACAGTGACCAGATAACAGACTTCATAAACCTGCAGGACAAAGGCGACAAAGGAAGTCGCACCACAGGACTGGGAGCCACACTGAATGTGGGCTGTGAGTATCAGTTGCCGGCATACCGCAAGATAAGCTTTGGTCTGCTCAGCACAACACGCATCAAGGGAGAATACTCATGGACAGAAGGCAGACTGAGCGCCAACTGGAAACCCCTCAAGTGGCTTGACGGAGGCATCAGCTTTGCGGCAAGCAGCTTTGCTACAAGCATGGGATATGTGGTGAACATCCATCCGAAGGGCTACAACTTCTTCATCGGCATGGACCACATCCTTGGCAAGACTAGCAAGGAATGTATCCCTCTCAGCTCAAACGCCAGCATATCGATGGGTATGAGCGTGACATGGTAAGATGCCATAACGGACTTTTGCGCGGTATGACAGCCGCTTGTGATATAGCCGGAGGCCAATGGGCGTTGATTGCCCGATGGTTTCCGGCTTTTATCGTCACTGAACGCTTGTTTCATGAATAAACGCTTGCCGTTTCAAAGACTTTTCTTAACTTCGCATCTAAAACCTATTATATATGATCTGTTACCATAGGATAGCCAATAGCCTGATGGCATTTCTGTTTGCATCAGCAGCCTTTGCTGCCAATCCCGATGCCGATGACAACCTGTCGTTGATGCGCCAGGTGCGCACATCATCATGTTTTGACTACAATCTCACAGGACAACTTCTCACCGATGGCATCGTGACAACCGCGATGCCGCCGACACTCACCGTATGCGATGTCGCCGGACCGCTGCCAAGACGCGAGCGGGAATGGGCAATCGACGGTGGGGAGTGGACCCGCAACACGCTGATGGGCAGCAGCAACAGCCTGCAATATCAGTGGACGGCGATGTCGGTGAAAGCCGACCGCATAAAGTTGCGCTGCTACGTGGCATACGATGAGGCGAAGGCACATGGAGGCTACAGCATAAAAGTGCTTGTGCCGACCGGCAAGAAAGGCGGATGGCGTGTGGCGGCAGAAGACCGGGGCGACAAGCTGCCCGGCACTTTGTCGAAGAGCAAGGTGAGCAGCGACCCAAACAAGCAGACTGGGACAAGCATGCTGCCGCAGCGCGACATCAATTTGCAGTTCGACCTGCCCGCTGACTGCCGGGACATCACGGCCATGCGTCTGGAGTTGGATATGGAAGGGGCTGTATATTGGACAGTCTTCAATATCGATTTCTACAAGGACGGTGGGCGAGTGCTTGCCGATGTCATACCAAACTCCCGTTTCGGAAGTGCCTGGATGAGTGCCGGCGAGGGACATGAATGGGCACAGGTAGACCTGGCGGCAAAGTCAGAGGTGTCGTTCGTTGACCTTTCGTGGATACGCCGGCCCAAGCATGGATATATAGAAGTCAGCGACGACGCCCGGCAATGGCGTCGTGTGGCAACGCTGCCCGACAACAGCAAGCGGCGCACCGACCGCATAAAACTCAGCGGCGTCAGTTGCCGCTATGTCAGAGTCACCATGGACGGCGGCAGCATTGATGTGGCGAAGACCGGCGATGTGCCAACCAAGGCATACGTGCTGAGCGAACTGAAGGTTGAAGGAAAGGGCGTTCGGCGCGACACGGAGTCTGCAACCCGCCCCGGTATGGAATCAGCAAACGGTGGATATGCCGACAACCGCATGATGCTCAATGCCGGAGACTGGAAAGTGTGCCGCGCGTCACAGGTGAAAGCAGGAGGTGAGAAGGTATCCACCGGACAGTTTGCCACCGACGGCCGTGCTCACCAGTTTCGTCAACTATGGCGCTCTTGCCAATCCAGACTATGCCGACAATATGTTCGGCATCAGCGATTCATATTTCAACTCCGACTTCTGGTATCGCCGCACCTTCACCCTGCCGAAGGAGATGGCAGGACAGCGGGTGCTTCTGAATTTCGACGGCATCAACTGGAAAGCCGATGTGTGGGTCAACGGCATGAAGATAGACCGCATAGAGGGAGCCTTCACCCGTTCCGTAGCCGACATCACGCCATATCTCAACGGAGGAGTAAACACACTCGCCGTGCTTATCCACAAGAATGCACATCCCGGAGCGATAAAGGAGAAAAACCATCTGAACACCGATTTCAACGGCGGCATACTCGGAGCAGACAACCCCACCTTCCATGCCACTATCGGCTGGGACTGGATATCAACTATCCGCGGTCGTGATATCGGTATCTGGAACGATGTCTATCTTACTTCTACTGCTTCCGTAACACTCGCAGACCCCGTAGTAAGCACCCGTTTCGACAATCTGCCCGACACCCTTGCCACCATGACGCCACGCGTGTTGGCGCACAACTGGCTCGACAAGGAAGTGAGCGGAACGCTGAGAGGATGGATAGGCAATCTGAAGTTTGAAAAGAATATCACGCTGAAAGCCGGAGAACAGCGTGAGGTGGTGTTCAGTCCCGACGAATACCAGACCCTGTGCGACCGGCGCATACGCCTCTGGTGGCCAAACGGACATGGCGAACCATATCTGCATGATGCCGGATTTGAGTTTTTGGCAGACAATCAGCAGAGCCACAACGCCACTGCCCCCGTCCACTACAAGGCAGGTATAAGGGAGATGCGATATGCCGACCCTGACACGCAGCTGAAACTTTTCGTCAACGGGCGACGCATCGTGCCGCTCGGCGGAAACTGGGGATTCCCGGAGTCTAACCTCAACTATCGCCAGAGGGAATACGACATTGCCGTGCGCCTGCACCGCGACATGAACTTCAATATGATACGCAACTGGGTGGGAATGACCGGCGACGAGGAGTTTTATGACGCTTGCGACAAGTATGGCATCATGGTGTGGCAGGACTTCTGGCTTGCCAACCCTGCCGACGGACCGGATCCCGACGACGAGGTGATGTTCATGCGCAATGCCCGTGATTTCACAAGCCGTATGCGCCGCCATCCGTCGATTGCTCTCTATTGCGGACGAAACGAAGGTTATCCTCCAAAGACCCTCGACGACGGTTTGCGGCAGACTGTGGCAGAGATGAAACCGAAGTTGCTCTACATATCATCTTCGGCTGATGATGGAGTGAGCGGACACGGACCGTATTGGGCGGAACCGCCACGTACCTACTTCGCCAAGCAGAGCGGAAAACTGCATACCGAGCGTGGCATGCCTAACGTGATGACGCCGGAAGGCACACGCCGCACACTCGCAGAACCGATAGAATGGGAACCCGGCGACGCCTGGGGACAGCATGATTTCACACAGGCAGGCGCTCAGCGAGGCGCTTCGTTCATGGCAATCGTCGAACGTATGTTCGGCAAACCGGAGTCTGCCGACGACTTCACCCGTCTGGCACAATGGGAAAACTATGAAGGTTATCGTGCGATGTATGAGGCAGACTCGAAATACCGCCAGGGACTGCTCATCTGGATGAGCCACGCCTGCTGGCCAAGCTATACATGGCAGTGTTATGACTATTATTTCGAACCTACGGCAGCCTTCTTCGGCGCACGCAAGGCTTGCGAACCATTGCATATCCAGCGTAACGCCCTGACACGCAACATCGAGGTGGTAAACCGCACGGCGGATAACTATAAAGGCCTTGTGGCAACCCGCGAACTGCTCGATATCCGTGGCAATATTGTCCGTGTGGATAGCAATATGGTAAACTCCAATGGTGACTCCACCGTAGAACTGGCAGCTCTCGCCACCGACTCCGTGCCCGGGAATATCGACGGAACGGTGTATTACATCCGTTTGAGACTTGCCGACAGCAATAACGCGACGCTGTCTACCAATTTCTATGTGCTGTCTACCGACGAAGGCAATCTGCAGCAGCTTGCCACACTGCCCCAGGTGAATGTGGCGGCTTCAGTAAAACGCCCGTCCGGCAACGGCATGACTCTGACTTTGCGGAACACCGCTTCCACACCGGCAATGATGATAAGGCTGAACCTCAAGACCGGCGATGGTTGTCAGGTGCTGCCCGTGGACTATTCAGACAATTATTTCCACCTCATGCCCGGAGAGGAGCGCACTGTCAATATCAGATGGGACAATGCCGATGCGCGACAGCAAGTACCGTTTGTCGAGCTTACGGGATATAACGTGGAACATTGTGTGTTGAAATAGTAAAGCCGTACGGAGATAGGGTAGGAGTGTCGTCATTTCTTGTCTTATATGGCGATTTGTCCATAAAAAAAATTAACCCCAAACGGTCATCATGCCGTTTGGGGTTAAAAAATCTCTTGGAGTTTCCGTCATGCCCTGCTCTTAGTTTTCCTTCAGCCAGAGTGGGGCAGCGTAATTACAGTTTGTTGAACTCAGCGAAGATCTTGTCGGAGATTTCCTTGAACTCTTCGTCGGTGAGTTTCAGCTTAGGGTTAGAGAAGAGCATGTCCTTCTCGTTCTGCATCGGCACGAGGTGAACGTGGGCATGAGCCACTTCCAGTCCGAGCACCGCCATGCCCACCTTGCGGCATGGGAAAGCGTTCTTGATGGCAACTGCCACCTTCTTTGCAAATACCGCCATTTCGGCAATCTCCTCGTCGGTCATGTCGAAATAGTAGTCCACCTCACGGCGTGGAATCACCAGAGTGTGACCCTTCACCAGAGGGTTGATGTCGAGGAACGCATAGAATTTCTCGTTTGCGGCGCATTTCCAGCTTGGAATCTCGCCTGCAGCAATCTTAGAAAAAATGTCCATAATCTATAGTTTTTATTCTACGGAAATCTTGTCGATTCTCAGTCTTATGGTGCCACGAGGAATCTTTATCTCAGCCTCGTCGCCCACCTTCTTGTTGAGCAGTCCCTGTGCGATAGGAGTCTTGATGGAGATTTTTCCCTCCTTGAGGTTCGCCTCGCTCTCGCTGACGATAGTGTATGTCATCTTTGCCTTAGTGGCGATGTTTGTCATCTCCACCTTCGACAAAATCTGTACGGTGTCGGTGCTGAGGCGTGACGTGTCAACGATCTTCGCTTCAGCGATGGCGAGCTTCAGCTTGTTGATCTTGTCTTCCAGATGAGCCTGTGCCTCTTTTGCCGCATCATACTCAGAGTTCTCACTAAGGTCGCCCTTGTCGGCAGCCTCTGCGATTGCGGCAGATGCCTTCGGACGCTCAATACTTTCCAAACGTTTCAGTTCGGCTACCATCTTGTCGTAGCCATCTTGTGACATGTAAGCCATAATGAAAATTATTTTTTATTTGATTTTATGTGTTTCCTGGCAATATAATATAATGGATTCCGGCAGAGAAATTAGTGCCGGAATCCATTATATTCTCACCAAATGTCTATTCTTTTTGCAAAGATAGGCATATTTTTCATAATTACAAAATAAAAAATTGGCTAAAAACGTGTTTGTTAATATAATTATGCTTATTTTTGCAGCTACATAATTATGTAATACTTTTATTATCCTTGTTATATTATGATTACACCTTCAGAGTATAATGCTATTTTGGACTTGATGCATCGTCAGGTTGTGCCTGCTATTGGATGTACCGAGCCAATTGCTGTGGCACTTTGTGTGGCAAAAGCAACAGAGCTGCTTGCAGCGGAGCCTGATACTATTGATGTCAGACTTAGTGCAAACATTTTTAAGAACGCCATGGGAGTAGGCATCCCTGGCACGGGAATGATCGGTCTTCCCATCGCCATCGCTTTGGGAGCGCTGGCAGGAAAGCCTGAACTCAGTCTGGAAGTGCTCCGCGACTGCACGAAGGACGATGTGGAGCGTGGAAAGAAATACATTGACGAGGGAAGAATCAAGATAACCCTCGAACATGATGACGCCGACAAACTGTATATCAACGCCCTCTGCAAGGCTGGCGGAAAGGAAGCTGAGGCTCGCATCAAGAGCTCCCACACCAATTTCGTCTTCATGCGCAAGGACGCAGAGGAACTGCTCAACGTGGCTTCGTGTGCCGCTAAAGCCTCACAGGCTGCCGACGACATCAGGCTGACGCTGGGTAAAGTCTATGAATTCGCCCACACTGCCAAGCTCGACGACATCCGCTTCATCCTCGACGCCAAGAAGCTCAACGAGGCTGCATCTGCGGCAGGACTGCGCGAGAACTATGGCCACCAGCTGGGCAAGACGCTCTGCAGTCCGCTCGGTCATGGAATCATGGGCGACAGCATCTTCTCCAGAATACTGTCTGCCACAAGCTGTGCCTGCGACGCACGTATGGCGGGAGCCATGGTGCCGGTGATGAGCAACAGCGGCAGCGGAAACCAGGGTATCTGCACCACCATGCCGGTGGTGGTATTTGCCAAGGAGAACCATAACACCGAGGAGGAGCTTATCCGTGCGCTTGTGATGAGTAACCTCACGGCAATATATATCAAACAAAACCTCGGCACGCTGTCTGCACTTTGCGGATGCGTGGTTGCCAGCACGGGCAGCAGCTGCGGTATCACATATCTCATGGGCGGCAACTTCGAGCAGATTTGCTTCTCGGTGAAGAATATGATAGCAAACCTTACGGGACGGTGCGAAGCCAAGTTGCGCCCTGAAGCTCACCAGCGGCGTGAGCACGGCGGTGCTCAGTGCGATGCTCGCCATGCAGCACAAATATGTCACCTCATACGAGGGAATCATCGACGACGATGTGGACCAGAGCATCCGCAACCTCACAGCCATCGGCAGCCGCGGCATGAACGATACCGACCGTTTCGTGCTCGACATCATGACCCACAAAGGCGTGAAGGAGGATTGACGTAACTATATAAGGATTCCTGTTGGAGTCACCTTGATAAACAATCGAAGAAAAATAAAAATAAAAAAACAATAAAGTAATAATGAAAAGTTCAGTAATCAAAAGAATGTTTACGACTTCGCTCATGATGCTTATGGCTATCATGCTGTGGGCACAAGGAAGTCCGGTACATTTCACAGTTAGTCAGAAGCAGGTTTCTGACACCGAAATCGATGTAGTCTTCAAGGGTAAGATCGCCAAGGGCTGGCATGTATATGCCCCCAACATCCCTGCTGACGGACCAATCCCTGCCACTATGCACACCGAGAAGGCTGAGGGCGTGAAGGCAGTAGGCAAGCTCAAGGCCCAGGGCAGGGAAATCAAGGAGTACGACCAGATTTTCGGTATGCAGCTTCGCTATTATGAGAACAGCGTTACCTTCGTGCAGCGCTATAAGATTACGGGCAAGACATACTCTGTGAAGGGTTATCTGGAGTATGGCGCCTGCAACGACTCTGGCTGTATGCCTCCTACCTCTGTAGAGTTCTCATACAAGGGTAACGGTCCTGCCGATGCTCCTGAGACTCAGGAGGAAGCTACAGAGGAGGCTGCCGCTGCCGACACTGCAGCCGTGGCACCGGCCGGCGAGGCTGTTGAGGCTGACTCGGCATCCGTAGTTGCCGACGGCGACCTCTGGAAACCGGTTATCAATGAGCTGAAGGCATATCAGGAAGGTGGCAACGCAAGCCACTCTCTCTTCTATATCCTCATCATGGGCTTCGTGGGCGGTCTGCTCGCAGTGCTCATGCCATGTATCTGGCCTATCATCCCAATGACCGTAAGCTTCTTCATGAAGCGCAACAAGGACAAGAAGAAGGGTATCCGCGACGCCGTTACCTATGGTATTTCCATCATCGTGATCTACGTGTTGCTCGGCTTCCTTATCACTCTTATTTCGGGTGGTAACGGACTGAACAGTCTTTCTACCAACGCCGTGTTCAACATCATCATCTTCCTCGTGCTCGTTGTATTCGCAGTGTCATTCTTCGGATGGTTCGAGCTTGAGCTGCCTTCTAAGTGGACAAACTCCGTAGACAACAAGGCTTCTGCAACAACAGGTCTCGTGTCTATCTTCCTTATGGCGTTCACCCTCGTGCTCGTGTCATTCTCTTGCACCGCACCTATCATCGGACTGCTCCTCGCTGAGTTCTCTACATCTGGAAACATCGCCGCTCCGGCAGTCGGTATGCTTGGCTTCTCTATTGCCCTCGCATTGCCGTTCACACTCTTCGCCATGTTCCCGGCATGGCTCAAGTCAGCTCCTAAGTCTGGCTCTTGGATGAACACACTGAAGGTGAGCCTCGGTTTCGTGGAGCTCGCATTCTCTCTGAAGTTCCTCTCTGTTGCCGACCTCGCTTACGGATGGCATATCCTCGACCGTGAGACATTCCTCGCTCTCTGGATAGCTATCTTCTTCCTCTTGGGTCTCTACCTCATCGGCAAGCTCAAGTTCCAGAGCGACGTGATGCTCGGTGAGCCAAAGCCAATGCCAGTGCCTTGCGTGATGCTCGGTCTTGTTTCTCTGGCATTCGCCGTATATATGATTCCTGGTCTCTGGGGTGCTCCTTGTAAGGCTGTCAGCGCCTTCGCACCGCCGATGAACACACAGGACTTCAACCTCAAT
>OMEA01000767.1_pt1 | contig 15233 bp, 13 predicted proteins | sample 1645321 | NCBI WGS metagenome assembly OMEA01 (sample SAMEA103958151, study PRJEB25191) | human gut metagenome
ATATCTAGCAGTCAAATTATTTTTCAAGGCCAAATCAATTTCTTATATAGATGAAGTTCTATACTTTCATTTATTGGATAATCCAAATTCTGTGAGTCATACCATGAACGCAAAGAAATATTATGCCCATTGTTATTTATGGGATTATCGACGGGAAATGGCACAAATATATGATCCTTTAAAAACTGGCTATTGTGCAGCGCGGGCATTATCCAATGGCGTTAAAGCGTTTTGCTTATCTTTGGCGGTACCAGAATTAGATGAAGTACAATTAAAAGAAATTGATTCGATATTACAACATAATTCCATGCAATCAATAAAGGGACGATATAGAGATCGCTTTTTGGCGTGGTGTTTATTGGCACATAAATGGATGCTTCCTCGATTTTACGGACATTGGAAATCAAAAAATTAATTTGCGTAAAGAAAAATAATGAGGTGGTCTCATGAAACTGCTGCTTGTTTACCTTGCGCCGTTTATTACTAGCACCGGTGGAGCAGAAAAAAGTATGTTGTGATATGGCAAATGCCATGATAGAACGTGGACATGATGTATCCATTTTATATTGTTATGGAAAGTCCGGCACTCCTTTTTTCCCTTTGGACAAGAAGATTCAGCGGTGTAATCTGATGGCTTTGCATCCAGAAAAATGGAAAGGGCAGTTAGAGGCTAAATTACCAAAGACGCAAAAAATAATCCGGGAAGTGTTGAGAGTGGCTAGCATTAGTTGGGCACACGGGTGGGAAGAAGATTATTTTGGAAAATTGATAAGAAGCGATTTGACAGAAATGCTTCAAAAAGAACAACCAGATATAATTGTTTGCAATTGGCCCAAGGAGGCTAATTATTTGATCAATTATGTGAAAACATCAGTTCCGGTTATAACAAGATTTCACTTTGGTGCACAAATCTTAGCCCCCAATTCATCACCTGGAAGTAAGCGGGCTTGCAGTAAAAGTCAGTATGTTTCTGTTTTATTGCAAGGAGATTTGACGTATTTAAAAAAGTTTATTCCTGATGCAAGAGGAATTGTAATCCCTAATGTAGTTCCGCAGTATCAACAGAAGAAGGATATACAGTTTCAAGAAAGTGGAATTTTTACAATCATCAACATAGCGAGATTAGATAAGCATCAAAAAAGACAACATCTTTTGATAGAAGCTTTTGCTATGTTATCGCAGAAATATCCGCAGTGGCGGGTGGAGCTCTGGGGGGCAGATTGGAATAAAAAATATAAGAAAGAATTGGAGGATCTTGTTACCAAATATCATCTGGAAAATCGAGTGCTTTTCAAAGGAGTTACACATAATGTACTAGAAAAGAATCTAGCGGCAGACATTTTTGCCTGGCCTAGTGCTTATGAAGGATTTGGCTTGGCGATGGCGGAGGTCATGAGTGCAGGTTTGCCGGTAGTGGCATTTCGCTCTTGTCAAGCAGCCAGGGAAATTGTAGGGGAAGATTGCGGCATTCTTGTTTCTGATGGGGGGAACGCTTTTTCAAAAGGCTTAGAGGAATTAATGGCAAATCGAGAGAAGCGAGTGCGGATGGGAGCAACTGCCAAAGAATCGATGCGGCAATATGCGCCGGATAAGATTTGGGATGCTTGGGATCGTTTAAGCAAGAAGGAAGAGAAATAGGTGAAAAGATTGAATTATATTTTAATTAATGCAATTGCAACATTATTGTGGTGCTTTGTATGCATTCGTTTTTCTGCAGCGTATTTCAGCTATTTTATTATAGTAGCAGGGATAAGCATCATGTACATGTATTACTCTAAAAGGAAAGAGATTAATATACATGAAGCATCCTTATATCCGGAATTGAAATATGTGTTGTGGGGGTGTCTTTGCTTTTACGGCAGTATTATTTTAGATAGTATCATTTTGCAGGATATGCAAAGCTTAAGTCGCAGTCTGGAATATGCCTCCTTAACGATCCCCTTTTTTGTGTTTTACGTGCTTCGAACCAGTTACGATATTGATAAAGGAACGAAGATTGGACTTCTGGTTAGCTGCAGCATTATTTTTACACTGGGTATATATCAATGGTATCAAGATCCAAATGCACGCATCATGAGTACGTTTGCGCATCCAAATCATTTAGCAACTATGGTGGCCATTGTAACGCCTCTCATCGCTTATTTTCTCAAAAACAGTTCCGGTTATATTGAAAGAATAGGTTTAGCGTTTTTGATGGGATTAGGATTTTTCTGTATGTATTTAACAAAATCGAGAGGTGGATTGGTTGCACTTGTATTGGGCATCTGCTTTTCATTGTTTATTATGCTGATCATGAGCAAACACTTAAAAAAGAAATCTATTATGACGATCGTGGCAGGGATTGTTTTGGTAATCGTTATTGGGACGGGAGCTTTTTATCATTTGCAAGAAGATAGAAATGGCATTAGCAAATATGGTGGTGAACGTTTGCAAATGATCGAAGCCAGTTATCAGATGTGGAATGATCATAAACTGTTAGGCGTCGGCATAGATAGATGGGGAGAAAATTATTATGATGTAAAGTATCATCCTCAAAATGCGATGGAACAAGGGCATAATATGCCGCATAATATGCCAGTATATTTTTTGAGTACTTCAGGGTTATTGGGCGGGATAGGTTACTTGCTGTTTCACGGAATTCTTTTTATGACTTTGATCAAAAGCTTTCCTCTTGCCAGGGATAAATGGCTGGTGATGGCTCTGCTAAGTGCTTTTTTAGCTTTTTTCTTTCAGGGACTGGTAGATACCACAATAATCAACAAGATACCGGCAAGGATCTATTTTGGAGTATTGGGATATGGTATGGCAGCATGTAGGAAAAAATTGGAAAAGTAAGTCACTGTTGTCGTGGCTTCCTGATAAAGAAAAAACGGATGAAATCTTCTGCGGATCGCCAACGATTTCCGGACTGGTAGGTGAAGCTCTGGGGAGACACCTATGATAAGCCATATGTCGCGTCGATGAGATCCAAAATCAAGACGTACGGGCAGAGGAAGCAGGTCTTCCTCTGCGGAACGATAAAAGATATGGATGCCGTCTGGAAAGAGACAGACATCTTTGCGTTTCCCAGCCATCACGAGGGATTTTGATTAGCCTTGGTAGAAGCGATGTGCTGCGGCATACCAGCGGTCGGCTATCGAAGCTGTCCGGCGGTGAATGAGATCATTGTATCAGGGGAGAATGGACTTCTTTGCGAAGATGGGGTAGAGCCGTTGGCGGATGCACTAGGACGGTTGATGGATGATCATATGCTTCGCCAGACCTATGGGGAGACAGCGAGGAGCATGGCGGAGAAGTATCATGCGGAAAAGGTTTGGGAGCAGTGGGAAGAGTTATTATGTAGATTGTTGTGCATTAGATATGGCAAAGGATGCGTTTTATGAATATTTTAATTGCCCATTTTTGTACTCACTGGGTGCAGTGTAGCGGTGGTGTAGAGAAAGTCATTTGTAAGTTTGCCAATGAAATGCTTAAAAGAGGGCATGAAGTAACCGTATTATATATTGACCAAAAGGAGGGAACTTCATTTTTCCCTTTGGATCATCGCGTAAAAACAATTAACATTCTTTATGAAAATGGCCAAAAAGCTATTTCTGAAAAACTCCCGGTCAGATTGCGTGCATGCCGAGAGTTTTGGAGATTGTTCAGCTTGAAAAAGGCACGAGCAATCAATGCGGAATATAAAGGGAAACTGTATGGACGGCAAATCCAAAAAATGATATCACAACAGAAGCCAGATGTGGTTGTAGCATGTTCAGAACAGTCTATCAAGTATGTAATTGATGATGCAAAATGTAAAGTTCCGGTGATTGGAATGATTCATTCCGGGTGCCATGAAACAATTCCGGAATTATCTGGAGCAGAACTTTTTGCGATGGGGAAATGTAAGGCAATTCAAGTGTTATTACCTTCCTATATTGATATATGTAAGCAATATATAAGAGGGACTCATTTTATTGCTATTGGAAATGTGGTGGAACAAACTACTAGATTGGCAAAATATGATGGAAAGAAAGCACATAAGATAGTATGTGTAGGGGCATTTAATGGAAATAAGAATCAGCAGTTATTAGCAGATGCTTTTGCATTGATTGCACATAAATATCCATGTTGGAGTGTTGAATTTTGGGGCAATTACCATTCTACCAAAGGAATGCGGATAAAAAAAATATATTGAAAAGAAAAATAATACCCAATTAAAAATTATGGGAACAACCACAAATATTGAAGAGGTGTATGCTTCTGCGGATATTTTGTGTATGCCCAGTTATGTGGAAGGGGTTCCATTGGCTTTGACGGAAGCCATGGCAGCTGGACTACCCGCAGTCGGACTAAAATCTTGTCATGCGGTGGCAGAGATTATAGAGAATGAAAAGAGTGGACTTTTGGTGGATAACACAAAAGAAGCACTGGCTGCTGCCCTGGAAAGATTAATGAATGAGCCAACTTTGCGCAAACGAATGGGACAAGAAGCACGTCGTGCTATGGAGGCTTATGCGCCAGATGTAATTTGGGAGAAATGGGAAGAGCTGCTGATACGTATAGTCTCTGCCGAAAAAGAATAATACGCAGAGGCTATACAAGTGAAAGGCTTATTTCTGCACATTGATTATAAAGGAGGAGCATGCAAATGAAGCATTCGGTTGGCCTAAAATGTTTGGCGCTATCGGTCATGACAATGGGAGGACTATATCTATGGTATCCCTTGGTTGGCGTAACGGACTTATTTATTTGGTCTCATGGCGTCAGAAATATATTATTAGCAATCTTTTTTACTTTTATCACGCAACTCATAACAAAAAAAAGTATGTTGCATCCCGCTTGGTATCCAGGGCTTTTGACGTTCTATCTTTGGTTGGGATCTTTTTCATATATTTTAAGCCGTTCGGGGGGAGTTCGTGTAGAGTCTCTGAATGACGATATATTGACATTGCTCCCCGTTCTTATTATTGGTGTGCTATTTGAATATTTTGGCACACAATATAAAAGATTCAGGCCGTTTTTTCTTATTGCAAACATGTGCCTTCTTGGCTATTTTACGGTCAGTGCTTTTGTATATTGTGCATACTATTTCATTTCGGGAACAGGCCTTACGTCCAATGATATGATAGCGGTATTATTAACGAATTTCCGAGAAGCTATAGAATTTTTGGAATCCCATGTAGGAGTAGGATTTACTGTATTAGCTGTTTGCGTAATTTTATTGTACTTGCTTGGGCTTGGAATCTTGATTGCAAAGGGAAGCCCAAAACAGCCAGAATGTGAGTATAGCGCTTCAAAGTATATGAAAATAGCACAGTGCGTGATGTGCCTTGTAGCTGTTGTTGCTATTCGACATGGCTTGCCTCGTGTTTTTCCGGTACATCCATATCAGGTTGCACATGGATATATAGCAGGAGCGCAGAAAGCGATGAAGGTTCATGGTGAGAATTTGAAACAGTTTAAATTTATTTCTGATGAGATAAAACCGATAAAAGGCAGTGTGATTGTGATCATAGGAGAAAGTGCGAATCGGAATCATATGAAGGCTTTTAATCCGCAGTATCCTAAAGATACGACGCCTTGGCTGACAGCAAAGACAAATGAAGACTCAGGTTTTTTCTTGTTTGGGAAAACATATTCGAATGCGACTGTAACAGAGAAGGCACTTTCGCTGTTTTTGAGTAATCTAAACCAGTACAATGGGAAAAAAAGAAATGATATGATTACGCTGACAGATGTGGCAAATCAGATTGGATACGATACATGGTTTATTAGTAATCAGACTCCAGCACCGGGAAGCATGGCTGTAACGCTTTCCGCTGAGGCAGCAAAGCATAATGTAATAACAAAGAGTCCCGGGAAAGCTGATATGCAGGTGTTAGATGAATTAAAACGAATTCCTTCTAAGGGGAATCATTTTATCATTATTCATTTGATAGGAAGCCATGATCGATATAGAGATAGAGTGCCACAGAATTTTGATGGAGTCACTATAGAAGGCAATCCGCAAAAGGTGAATGATTATGATTCCAGTATCAAGTATACCGATGAGGTGCTGAAATGCATTTATCAGTATGCAAAGGATAATCTGAATTTACAAGTTATGGCGTATGGTTCGGATCATGGGGAAGATATGGAGGTTTTCCATAGTGACAGTTACTTTACTTGGGATATGGCAAGATCACCGTTCTTTGTATACCTGGCTCCGGAATACGAGCATGAATATCCTGAAACAGCTAAGAATCTCAAAGAAAATCAGGATAAAATATTTACGAATGATTTGGTGTTTGATACAGTTTGCGGACTGTTGCAGGCTCCGAACAATCAGTATGACAGTAACTTTGATTTATCGAATGAACATTATGATTTGACTCGAAATCGTGCAATGACTAAATATGGCCAAATTGCATTGAGCAAGGAGTCAGAAAAATAAATAGTGATTGCGTTGACGCCTGATATGTTTATTTATTAACACTTCTTAATTTGAAACATCATAGGGGTGAAATAGATTTAAGGGGGGAAAAATTATGTTGCTAAGATTGAAACACAAAAATATCGTCATCGTCTACATGCTCTACTTTGGAGACATGGTTTCTCTTACCCCCTTTTTGGAAATTCTTCGCCGCGAAGCTGTCGGCTCTAAGATCACGCTTGTCATCGATGCCAGATTTCAAGAGTCTGTCCGGTACAATCCCTGCATAGATACGATCATTCCTGTGGATCGTAAAAAGATGGGGCTTTCTGCTACCTGGAAGCTGGGGAAAGAAATCGGGAAGACGCATCCGGACATTCTCATGGTGCTTCACGGGACGACACGTACCTTCCTCATGGCGAAAGCGATGAAGGCGAAGGTGTGGGTCGGGGAGACAGGAAATCCACTGGGGCGGCTTTTTATCGATGATGAAATACTGGTGGAGCGGCGTGACTGTCATGCGGCAGAAAAGTATGTCAAGGTGCTGGAACACTTGGGCGTGTCAAACCTGGCCCACCATGGGATGCAGATGTATACCTGCCCTGCATGGGAAGAGGGGGCAAAGGCGTTCTTCATTTCAGAGGGGGTAAAGCTAGGAGACAGGCTAGCAGGTTTTTCTGTAGGAAGCTCGACACCTGAAAAGAACTGGCCTGCGGAAAAATATGGCGAAGTGGCAGACCACTTCGCTGGCCTTGGCTATCGCCCTGTCTTCTTTGGCGTCCCCAGCGAGATGCCGCTCATAGAGAAGGCTTTAGCACATATGAAACGCAGAGATGAGGCCATCGTGGCGGCTGGAAAACTCTCTATGGGAGAGTTTATCGCGGCAGCTTCCTGGTGCTCGGTTGCTTTCACGAATGACAGCGGACCGATGTACGTGTTCGATAGCCGCAAGGTGCCGGTGATCGCGATGTTTGGGCCGAGCAATGCAAAGCTCCATCATCCACTGGGGGAGAAGTCCTGCGCACTGGCGACGACGGATATGCCGCGTACACAGGATCATGTGAATCATACGATACGAGATAAGTCTTATACGCCAATAGATGCCATTTCCGTAGACGATGCTATCCGTGCTGGCGAATGGGCACTGGGGAGGAGAAGCGATGAACGGTATGAGGGGCATCTGGTGTTTGTTGAGGGAAATCAGCATAAAACATAATGGTTGTGGAAGGTCGTAAACATGACAATATAAAACGCCCGAGGGGATAGTGGGGTCTTATCCTTTCGGGCGTTTTATTGCGAGTATCAGGATGTGGTATCAACTTTCACAGGAGTCAAGTTTTATGGTTTACAGTTTTGCCCCAAGGTACTTCAGGTACCACATCAGCATTTCTCCGTAGTTTCCATACATGCGGGCGCTGCGGGCGGCCTGATGGAGGTTTTTTGTTCCTTTTGGGGGAACGAGGGGGACATCCTTCCAGGGTGTTTTTCTTTGAATGGCAGCGTATTCTTTGACGACGTCCCAGTTCTGCACCCAGTCGTGCCACGGCTTGGCATGGCCGGCGAAGTGAATGATGACTTTATCTTTGTAGTCTTCATTGACGGGCTGCTTGGCAAACAGGGAGTGGCGATCCAGATTGTAGAGGTAGTTGTATTTCTTGTCGATATAGAGGCTTTTACCGTCAAGCATTTCGTTATGGATGTCCTGATCGTGGTGAGAGAGGCGATTGCCTACACGCTTGACGTTTTCTTCCGCACGGCGGACGATGTCGTCGAAGAGGTTTTCTTTCATCCAGAGACGTGTATTGATGAGCATCATGCCGGCATTGAAATAACGGGTGGTGTGCATGCGCTTTGCATTGGCTTGTTCTCCGCGATCAGATACGACGGCGACCGCATTTCCTTGAAAGTCCAGTTCGGACAGATACTTCAGGGAACCGCGGCAGAGCATATCCCCATCCAGGTACAGGACGCGGTCAGCAACTGGTGCGATGGTCGGTGCGACGAGAAAGCGGTAGAAGAAAGCAGCTACCCCATCAGAGAGAAGGAGTGGCTTGAAGCAGCTGTCGTCGATCAGGTGAACTTCTAGAGGACTGTCCATGGAAGCCGCTGCTTTTTGAAGATTCGCCTTTTCTTCTTCGGGAAGATGATTGATAAAGAAATGATAGCAGATGGAGAGATCTTTATTGTGCTCATGCACAGTGAGGGCGACGATTCCCATGTGTGGTATATAGTCTGTGGTGCCTGTGAGAGCGATGTGAAAAGCATTTTTTGCGGTCGGCTTTCCGAAGTGCAGGGTTTGTGTTATGGCATTGTCAAGTATGTTTGACATATAAAATTTCATCCTTTCATAGTTTCAACATATCATTTATACTAGTATAAATGATGTAAAACATACTAGCAAGGAGGCCCTGAATGAAGCAGAATATTCAGCTTATAAATAAGACGATTTTTGTAACTGGTGCAGCTGGTTTTATTGGAGCAAATCTGGTAAGGCAGTTGCTTTCGATGGATTTACAGGGGACGGTCATCGGTATCGATAATATGAATGATTATTACGATGTTTCCCTGAAAGAGTATCGCCTGCAGGAATTGGAGAAGGCCGCTTGTCTATCGTCCAGTCAGTGGGTATTCATCCACGGGAATATTGCGGATAAGGCGCTGATGGAGGAAATCTTTGCCAAGTATAAGCCGTCGATCGTGGTAAATCTGGCGGCGCAGGCAGGGGTGCGGTATTCGATCACAAATCCGGATGTCTATATCGAGTCGAATCTTCTCGGCTTCTATAACGTCCTGGAGGCATGCCGCCATTCGTATGATGACGGCGCACCGGGTGTGGAGCATTTGGTCTATGCGTCCTCGTCTTCTGTTTATGGCGGGAATACGAAGGTGCCTTTCAGTACAGAGGATAAAGTGGATCATCCGGTATCTCTCTACGCGGCGACGAAGAAGTCGAATGAGCTTTTGGCTCATTGCTATGCGAAGCTGTACAACATCCCCTGTACAGGGCTGCGCTTCTTTACAGTTTACGGTCCTGCTGGCCGTCCTGATATGGCGTACTTCGGCTTTACAGATAAACTCTTGGCCGGAAAGACGATCCTGATCTTCAATCATGGACATTGTGAAAGAGACTTCACATATGTGGATGATATCGTGGAAGGAGTTGTCCGTGTAATGAAGGGGGCGCCGGAGCGTAGGAATGGGGCCGATGGGCTTCCGATACCGCCGTATGCAGTGTATAACATTGGCGGCGGTCATCCAGTGAATCTCTTGGATTTCGTGGATATCCTGCAGCAGGAGTTGGTGCGTGCCGGTGTGCTTCCGATAGACTATGATTTTGAGGCGCATAAGAAATTGGTTCCTATGCAGCCGGGGGATGTGCCAGTGACGTATGCGGATACGGAGGCGCTTTCGAGGGATTTCGGCTATTGTCCGACAACTTCGCTAAGAGATGGTCTTAGAAAGTTTGCTGAGTGGTATAAGGCATACTATGTCAAATAAGGAATAATTGACTTTATATAGGAGATCGAGATCAATGAATATTGCGGTAGCTGGTACAGGGTACGTGGGTCTGTCTTTGGCGACGCTTCTTGCGCAACACAACCATGTAATGGCAGTGGATATTATCCCGGAAAAGGTGGATATGGTGAATCACAGAAAGTCGCCGATCCAGGATGATTATATCGAGAGGTACTTAGCCGAAAAGGATCTGGATCTGACAGCGACGATGGATGCGAAGGCGGCGTATAAAGATGCGGATTTCATCATCATTGCGACGCCGACCAATTATGATTCGAGGAAGAATTTTTTTGACACCAGCTCTGTTGAAGCGGTTATCCAGCTGGTGATGCAGTACAATCCGAATGCCATCATGGTCATAAAGTCAACGATTCCTGTCGGCTATACGAAGAGCGTCCGTGAGAAGTTTGGTACGAAGAATATCATCTTTAGTCCGGAATTTCTGCGTGAAAGCAAGGCGCTCTATGATAACCTTTATCCGAGCCGCATCATTGTCGGTACTGATCCGACGGATGAGAAGCTGGTGAAGGCAGCGCATACCTTCGCAGGACTTCTCCAGGAAGGAGCGATCAAGCAGGACATCCCGACACGGTTCATGGGATTTACGGAGGCGGAAGCGGTGAAGCTTTTCGCAAATACGTATCTGGCAATGCGTGTATCGTATTTTAATGAGCTTGATACCTATGCGGAGACGAAAGGCCTTAGTACGGCGGAGATTATCGATGGCATCTGTCTGGATCCACGAATCGGTGAATTCTATAACAATCCGTCTTTCGGTTATGGCGGCTACTGTCTTCCTAAGGATACAAAGCAGCTTCTGGCGAATTATGAGAACGTGCCGGAAAATCTGATCGAAGCGATCGTGAAGTCGAATCGGACGAGAAAGGACTATATCGCCGATAAGGTGCTGGAAATTGCTGGCTACTACCATGACAACAGTGAGTATGATCCGAGTCAGGAAGAGTCGATGACGATCGGCGTGTATCGCTTGACGATGAAGTCGAATTCGGATAATTTCCGCCAGAGCAGTATCCAGGGAGTCATGAAACGCATCAAGGCGAAGGGTGCGCAGGTCATCATCTATGAACCGACGCTAGAGGATGGTACGACGTTCTTTGGCAGTCTTGTGGTGAATGACCTGGCAAGGTTCAAAGAGCAGAGTCATGGCATCACTCGCTCGATGATGTAAGAAGCAAGGTCTATACGAGAGATTTATTTGAACGGGATTGAAACGAGTTTCAAAATGATTAGTCTAAAAGGTGAAGGCCTTTCCTTGAGGGATATTTTGAAGAAAATAGTCATTCCTTCCGTGTGCTTCCCATGGGGGATAGCCGCATTTCTTATGTTTATTCTTCATTTCGGGGGAGACTTCCCTGATATCTACAGCTACGCACAGCCGCGTCTGGGCGCGGCTTTTGCGGTCATGCTCATCGTTTCCTTTGGGCTTTTTTCCGTTTTCAGTAAAGACTATCTGAAGCGGCTCCTGCCGTGGGCGGTGATCCTGCCGCTTCTTTGGGCGGGTACTTTTACTTGGGCGTATGGATTTGCTTCGCTGCCGGAGAAAAAACATTTGGGAGATTACTACGTGCTGGGGGCGTTGCTCTTTTCTCTGCCTTATGTGTATACGATCGGGCTTACGAAATGCGGCGGCTGTGTACGCGCGGCTTTGCAGGTCATGTACGGCGCTTTCAATTTTTTCATGCTGCTATTTCCGCTGATTTATATCAGTTATTATTGGCGATTCGGCGGAGAAATGGATCTCTTTGCTTTGATGGCTGTCCGCGCTACGCATTGGGAAGAGGTGAAGGAGTTCCTCAGCACCATGGGATCTCCTTTGTCGCTTGGATTGGCTATTGGTGTGCTCCTGCTGCTCCTGCTGGCAGCTTATGTGCTGACGCAACAGATGGGACGATGTGCGGAGAGCGGTGAGGCTTTATTGCGAGGCAATGGGAAGAAGGTCAAGGTCGGCCTGATCGTGATCTCCATCCTTTTCTTTGGCGGCTTTATCCGACAAATCATCCATGTATTCCCGATTAATTTATATCGCACGATGAACAGCAAGGGGAGCGAGTTTCAGCTTTTGCAGAATTTTAATATCAATCTGGATAAAAATACAGCCGGGTTGAAGCTTATAGATCCTGCGGATGGGCTGGATGAGGGGACACATATCGTCATCATCGGGGAGAGTGCGAATAGGGATCATTTGAAGGCATTCACACCGAGCTATCCAGAAGACACGACACCTTGGCTTTCTTCTAAGGTCAATGATCCCGATTTTTCATTGAACTACATGGCGTATTCGAATTTTCCGAATACCCTCATGTCGCTTTCGTATGCGATGACGAGTGCGAACCAGTATGGAGATATGGATCTGTCTCATGCGGTCAGTATGGTGGATGCGGCCCGGGCTGCGGGGTATCGCACGGACTGGATCTCTTTCCAGAATAGAAGCTCGCTCTCGAGTGCGGGCGTGACGATGATCGCAGAGCGTAGTGATGCGTCCTTTTGGGAGAAAAATTATGATGAATATGCCGTCGATGTCATGAAGAAGCTGCCGCCGGCGAAGCGGCGTGTGCTTTTCATTAACATCATGGGCAGCCACTATACATATCTGGCGCGCGTGCCGGCGGATCAGAGGGGCGCGCTGGGGATCTCTGAAAATGATCCCTACTATGGCTATGATCTGACGGTCGCGTATACTGATCGGGTCATCCGGAATATTTTCGAGTATGCCAAGGCACATATGAACTTAAAGTCGCTTGTCTATTTCTCTGACCATGGGGAGAATATGGAACATTTCCACTCCACTTCTCCATTTTTCTATGATATGGTACATATTCCATTTTTCGTCTACTTGTCGCCGGACTACCAGGCAGAGCATCCGTCTCTGATGCTGGTGCTGAAGAGTCATGAAAAACGGCCTTTTACCAATGATCTGGCTTTCGATACGGTCACGGGTCTGTGGCAGGCAAAGACGAATTTCTATCACGCTGCTTATGATATTTCTTCTCCGGACTATGCGATCACGATGGAGGATGCGAAGACGTTCGGGGGAAAGCGGATGGTGAAGGATGATCCGGCGCTGGCGAAATAGCGGATGCCTGAGGATCCATAGATGACACGATCCGACAATAAAAAATCCTTCCTCGGTGTGAAACCGAGGGAGGATTTTTTATTGCCATTTATTTCACTTCCTGGATGATGGTCAAAATCATCGGGCGGCGCTTGGTGCGGTCGAAGAAGTATTTGCCGAGGGCGTCTCGCACCTGGGTCTTGATGGCGTTCCATTCGGAGACGTTGCCGGCTTCGCAGCGGTCTAAGACGGACTCGATGCGTTCTCTGGCTTCGGTCAGGAGGGCTTCGCTGTCTCTCACGTAGACGAAGCCGCGGGAGACGATGTCGGGGCCGGCTAAGACTTGGTTGCTGCCTTTTTCGAGGGCGATGACGACGATGACGACGCCGTCCTGGGCGAGTTGCTGGCGGTCGCGGATGACGATGTTTCCTACGTCACCTACGCCGAGGCCGTCGACGAAGACGGGGCCGGCTTGGACGCGCTGCGGATTGATCTTGCCGCCGCGGCTGGTGAATTCGAAGAGGGTGCCGTTTTCGCCGATCAGGATGTTTTTCTTTTCGACGCCGAGGCTTTCCGCGAGTTCTGCGTGGCTGACGAGCATGCGGTGTTCGCCGTGGACGGGGATGAAGTATTTCGGCTTGACGAGGGAGAGCATGGTCTTCAGGTCTTCCTGAGAGCCGTGGCCGGATACGTGGACGCGGGTGGTGGTGCTGGTGACGACGTGGGCGCCGAGGCGCATCAGGCTGTCGATGGTGCGGCCGACGCTGGTCTCATTGCCCGGGATCGGGGAGGCGGAGATGATGACGGTGTCGCCTGCGTGGATCTGGACCTGGCGGTGGGAGCCGTCGGCCATGCGGGAGAGGCCGGCCATCGGTTCGCCTTGGCTACCGGTGGTCAGGATGCAGAGACGGTCGTCTCTGTAGTGACCAAGCTCTTCCGGCTCGATGAAGGTGCCTTCCGGGGCTTTGAGGTAGCCGAGCTCCTGGGCGATGCCGACGACGTTCACCATGGAGCGGCCGAAGACGCAGACTTTTCTTTTGTTAGCGACTGCTGCGTCGACGGCCATCTGGATGCGGGAGACGTTCGATGCGAAGGTGGCAAGGATGATGCGGCCTTTGGCATCGGCGTAAGCGCTCATGAGGGACTTGGATACGATGGCTTCGGAAGGGGTGTAGCCGGGATTCTGCGCGTTCGTGGAGTCGGCGAGAAGGCAGAGGACGCCTCTGTGGCCGAGCTCGGCGAGCTTGTACATGTCGGTGAGTTCGCCGTCGACCGGAGAGTGGTCGAATTTGAAGTCGCCGGTATGGACGATGGTGCCGACCGGGGTGCGCAGGTAGATGCCGCAGGAGTCCGGTATGGAGTGGCAGACGTGGAAGAAGCCGAATTTGAAAAGGCCTGTTTTGAATTCGTCACCGGGTTTGACGGTGTGCAGGTCGTAGTTTGTGATGTGTGCTTCTTTGAGTTTGCCTTCGATGAGGCCGCAGGTGAGGCGTGTGGCGTAGACCGGGGCGTTCACTTCGCGAAGCAGGTAGGAAAGGGACCCGATGTGATCTTCGTGTCCGTGGGTGATGAGGATGGCTTTGATCTCGTCTTTGTGTTCGATGAGGTAGGAAAAGTCCGGGATGACGATGTCGATCCCGAGCATGTCTTCTTCTGGGAATGCCATGCCTGCATCGATTACGATAATTTCGTCGCCGTAACGGAATACAGTCATGTTCTTCCCGATTTCTCCAAGGCCTCCTAATGGAATGATCTGTAATCTTGCTTTTGCCAAAATGGATAGAACCTCCTATTCAGTTGTCGGAGCCGGCAGCCGCCGGCTCTTAAAAAAATATTTTTGCATTGTATGTCAAAAATAAAAGCCGTTCATAGTCGCTTTTCCTATTATATCACATGGGGGAAGGAAATTGGGAAATGTGGTGGGAGAAGTAAGTGTCAAGTTTTCCTCGGTAATTCATTTGACTGTCGATAATTACTATCTCCGTGGCTTCGGTTTTATCAGTATTTCTGTATCGCTCTGGCCAGTCTCCCCATGGGGGAAGAAGAAGCTCCATAAACGCCTATACGCCCTTCCAGGCATCCTGGCCTATAGTTTCTCATCTTACGCTTCTGCGCCTCACTACGGACATTCTTAGTGATTCTGCGCTCTGCCTGCACCGCGGCTTTGTGCATGGCTCTATCCATCTTTTTGTAGCTCTTCCCATTAGCATGGTACAGGAGGGCTTGCGTAAGCGTCTTATTCTTCCGGGC
>OMEA01000780.1_pt1 | contig 15035 bp, 8 predicted proteins | sample 1645321 | NCBI WGS metagenome assembly OMEA01 (sample SAMEA103958151, study PRJEB25191) | human gut metagenome
TGCATCCGCGGTGACCGCATTTCCTTGCGTATATGCCTTCGCCGCGTCCGTGATGCGGTTCACGGAGACATTCGCCGCTGCGGCAAAGCCGCCCTTCGCCTTGCCGACATTCTCGCCCATGGAGGCATCCTGGCTTGCGACTTTCGTCAGCGCGCTATCGCCGCTATCGATGGATTTCTTATCTTTTTCCGATTTTCCCGCATTGAGGAGCGTCCCTGCGAGGTCCCCGATGGAGGACGTGCCAGAGCCCGAAGCCCCTTCCTGCGCATGGAGGCCGGAGCTGCCCGCGCCATTCACAGTGCTCGACTCCATCGTGATGCCGCCCGCGGCGGACATCGCATAGAGTGCGCCGGTGTTCTTCGCGGTGATGCTGACATCTTTCGCAGAAGAAACGGTTCCCAGAAGCGCCGCCTCGGTCGATCGGTCGATGTGGTTGTATGCGATGGTCGCGCCGATGCCTGCCTGTCCGGAGACAGCGATCGCACCGCCGATGTTGATATCCTTCGTATCATCTTCTGCTCTGACGACAATGTCACCGGCAGAGGAAATCATCGCCTTCCCGACCGTGGCTTTCGTGGTGTTTTCGAAACGGTTCACATTCACCGTCCCGTCGATGGCAACGGTCTGCCCTTTGCCGCCCGCAGCCGCCATGGAGAGGTTCCAGCCTTTGTTTTCTGCCGAAACGCTGACATCCTTCGCCTTCGTCACAGTCACGCCATCTTCCACGGTGGCTTCGGCGGTATTCTTCTGATGCACAGTGAGGGCTGCGCCGCCCAATGCGGCTTTCCCACCGCCGGAGAAAGGACTTCCCCCGATGTCTTCCCAGAAATCGAGACTCCCCGGCTGGTCGCCGATCGGCGCTTTGATGTCACCGCTGAAATTCACGGTGTGAATGTCATTCTTCGCGCTGACGGCGAGATCGCCATTGTCGATTTCTACTTTCGTATCCTTTTTTACCGTCGCTTTCGCGGTGTGGTTGTACTCCATGATATTCAGTGCCGCCGCGCCGGAGACTTTCTCACCCGCGCCGCCCGTCTGTGTCCAGGAGTCCGTCAGATACGACAGCTCGAAGCCATTGTTCGGATCAAAAATGGTCTTAAGGTCATCTGCAAGATTCTCGCCGAAGCCTTCGAGATTCGACTGCCAGGGGCGCTTCGTCTCCGCGCTGACATCCACATTTCCTTTGGACTTGATATCGCCCGCCAGCTCGGCTTCTGCCTTGTCATTCTGGTCGATATAGTTCACCGCCGCCGCGATGCCGGCGCTCTTGTCCGCACCCTGGCTGACACCTGCCTTCACCTTCGTCCGCGACAAGGTCTCCGCGTGTACATCGACTGCGCCCGCACCGCTTGCTCCATCATAGCCGCGCACTTCGCCCGCAAGGGATGCCTTTGCACTATTGTCGCTGAAGAGGAAAGCCGTCGCGGCATTGAGACCGAGGCCGCCGCCCGCACTTGTCGAAGCGGTCTGATCAGCCGCACTCGTTCCCGCGTCCACCGCTTTCTTCTCGGTCGACTGATCGCCCCAGAGCTTCTTGATGCCCGCCATGAGCTGATTGCCCTTACCCTTGGTCGTCGCTACGTCCACGATGTCGTGGATGGGATCCGAGCTGGTGCCATCATCGCTTTCGCTCTCGCTCGTGATGTGGAGCGTATCGGGGTCATATTTTCCATTTTCGTCCGACACCGTATTCTCCGCGTTGACACTGACCTTGCCATCTGCATAGACTTTGCCCTGCACATCGGCCGTTGCCTGCGTCTTGGACTGGATGACGCCGACCGCAAGGCCCAGCGTGCCGTCGCCGCTGCTGTTCTCGACCTCAACGGAGAGATTTCTCTCTGCCTTCGCCGATACGTCTACATTTTCTTTCGCCTTCAGCGTCGCATCTTTCGCTACAGTGACGGATGCATCTGTCTTCGCTTCCGCCCATCCAAGGTCGATCGCGATCGGAAGATCTTCCGCGCTGCCCTGCCGCTGGAAATCGATGGCGTTACTGCCTTCCGCAGAAATCGCGAGATCCTTCTCTGCCGTAAGCACACTTGTCCCCTGGATTTCTACTTTCGAAGAAACGTCCGCGATGCCGACATTGATCCCGACGCCGAGAGCGCCGCCCGTCTCACTGCCGATTTCCGACTCTGCCTTCGAGGAAATCGTAAGGTCTTCCGCTGCGGTGAGCTTCGAATCCTTGACCGTCACGCGAGAGTCTGCGCCCGTCTTCACGACAGACGCCAGACTTCCCACCTGTTCATCAAAGGTCTCATGGAGCAGTCCGAGGATGCCATCCTCTTCTACGCCTGTCTTGTACGCATCCGCCGAGCCGACCTTGCCGCTGACTTTTGTCTCCGCGGAAATCGCTACATTCTGCCCTTGGATGGTGGCATTCGAAATCTCGACAGAAGCATCCGCCTTACTGCCCATGAGATTTCCGCCATTCCGTTCTGCGCTGGCGATGACCGACGTGTCGCCACCTGCCGCGTCCATGTATGCCTTGTCAATGACGATCGCGCCCTTGGTCTCGAAAGGCTTTGCCACAGAAGATGCGCCGACTGCTGCGAGCGCAATGTCACCATGACCCAGAGCCTTCGCAACCGTTGCCGATGGTGAGACATTCACCAGCTGATTTCTATACGCCTCCACTGCCTTCTTGTCAGCGTAAGTGTCCGCGTTATTCCTATGCGTGCGGATTTCGCCGCCCTTGACATTCACGCTGCCCGCCCCCAGAACGACATCGCTCTGGGCATAGACCTTCCCCTGAAGCGTGATGTCACTGCCGCCGGCGACTGCTTTCGCCTGCGACGCAGCGGACTGCGCCAAATGCTTCTCCATCCCGCCATTGTACAGCGCTTCGCCATACGCCGCATTCGTCCCCAGCGTCAGGCGGCCCACATTGAATACACCGGTCGCGCCGACAGCGATACCGGCATCGGAGAAGAAATACACGTCGCCGCCGATCTTGTTATCCTTGATCGCATTCACGACACCATCAATGTCGATGCGGTTCTTGACTAGGTTGATCTGGCGATCGACCTTGTCGAGCTGGAGATTCGCCACGTCCTTCTGTCCGATACCGAAATCCGTGAACTTGTTCAGGGCACTGCCCTTGTTGACCTGCTGGTTGTAGATGTCATACTGTATGCCGCCGTCTGCGAGCTTGGTCTTATCCACCTTGCCAGAATCCGCAACCGTCACGTCCGCATAGATGAAATTGCAAGCCGCGCCCCAGCCTGCGATGGCAAGGAGCAGTGCCGTCCCTGCACGGGAAAGGATGTTTTTCCCCCCGGCGCGTACTCTTCTTCCCCTGATGGGTCTTCACCAGCTCCGAAGCGACCACATAGCAGCCGCGCGTGGCATTCCATACGACTTTGTATATTTTATTCATAAGACGGTCCTCCTTTTGGTGAGAAGATCATGAAGATCGGTTGAATGGTTCAGGGTTCAGGGTTGTGGTGGCGGCTTCGCCGCGAATATGTATGGGGCGATGCCCGAAAGCAGTATTCAAGTCACCAGTCACTAGTCACTCCTAATCCCCAATCTCTAATCCCTAGCTACTCATCGCTATAGGTTTAAGAGGTTCAAACTTGAAGGCGCCGTCGATGATATCCACCAGATTTCTGCTGTAGGAAATCTGCGCCCGCGTCCCGTGATGCCCCCATGGCGTATCGTACATCACCGAGCCGCCCCAGATGCCTTCCGTCCACACCGGGCTCACCGCGAGGCTCGCATCATGCCCACCGATCCCGCGGTACTCCGTATACGCGCCGATGCGATAGCGGCCGCTCTCTTTCTGGCCCGCATTGTCCGTGAAAACAAAGGATGTCAACGGATTCTCCTTCTCCCCGAGCACCAGGTGGAGGTCGGAGGTCCCTTCCTCCTCTCCCGGCACCAGCTCTGCCTGCACTTGATAGGTATTCGTCGAATTATATACGCGGAGCTCATCCTCGAGCCGATCCACGTCCACCAGCTCGCCCGTCTTTCCATGGATGCGCGAGAGGAGCGACTTCTCGGAGATCCGCTGATTTCCCGTGGCGACCGTCTTTCCGAATTTCCCTTCAATGAGCCGGATGTAGACCACGCCGTCCTATACCTTCTGCGGCGGCAGCACGGCCTGCGCCGTCACGATATGCTTCTCCTGATACAGCGCATTCAGGCGGGCCACCATGTCCGTCAGCTCCTTCACGGTGGCAGGCCCTGCGCCTTTGAAATGGATGGCCTTCCGGATCTCCTCTGCGGAAAGAAATTTCGACGGCGTCACACGGATCTCCTTCACTTCAAAGACCAGCCCGCCCTCTTCGGCCTTCGCCTCCGAAGAATGCACGGCATCCAGCGTGCGGTAGCGGCTCTTCTGGTAATACGACGCCACCTGCTGGTTCGTCTCGCTCATGCGCGACGCCTGATCCGTCACCTTCTGCACCGCCGGATCCGTCGGATCGAGCTGCGGCAGTGCCGGCGCAGCGCTCACGCTGCCTGAAAAAAGAAGGGCTGTCAAAAGACTAAGAGATAGTGATTGTATCGTACGTTTCATGGCAAGATCCTCCATCGGAAAAAAGGGGGCACGCAGAAGACCGTCTGCTTTTTCAAAAAAAGGGTACAAGATCCCTATTCTGTATCTATTATACAGGAGATTTTTCCTTCTGACCCTGTCACAAGTGACAGGGTCAGAAGGGCAGGAAAAAATTTTTTTGAGGGGATGAGGGACTGGGGACTGGTGGCTAAGAGACATTCGGACATCGCCCGATGGATGCTCCGCAGCGTTTCTGCTCTATGCGCCATGCCTCATGTTTCCTTGCTCTCCGTGATATAATATGATGTAAATATTCTCACCGCACCCTTGGTGCTTCCATTTTTCAAAGAAAGGACCCACTCATGAACACCCCGTTGGGGGCTGACTACAGAAGCCCCACTTTCTGGCAGCGGCTGTTTTTCATCCTGGCCATCACCGTGGTCGGGACATTTCTCTACTCCGTCGGCATCAATGCCTTCTATGTCCCCCATCACTTTCTCGCAGGCGGGCTCACCGGTATCGCGATGATCCTGAACTACCTGACGGGCTTTCCCATCGGTATCGCAAACCTCATCCTGAACATCCCGATCCTTCTTCTTGCCCTGAAGTTCATGGGAAAATTCTATACCCTGATCACCATCATCGGCACCGTGCTTTGCTCCGTCTTCATCGACCTCACCGCGCCGCTTGCCGCCATGTCCTCCGTGAAAGAGCCGCTCGTCTCTGCCATCGCAGGCGGCGTCATCCTTGGCCTTGGCATGGGGCTCCTCTACCGCTACAACAGCAACACCGGCGGCCTCGATGTCATCGGCGCGATCCTAAAGAAATACTTCAATCTGGAGATCGGCTACGTCGTCTTTGCGCTGAACTTCCTGATCGTCATGGCCAGTGCCTGGATCTTTGCCTTGGAGCTCGCCATCTGCACCCTGATCGCGATGTACATCAATGCGAATCTGTCAAGCCGTCTCGTCATCGGCTTCGCCCAGCGGAAAGCCGCCTTCATCGTTTCTGACAAGCCTCTTGAGATCGCAGACGCCATCCTCCGCAACATTCACCACGGTGCGACCCTCCTCTACGGGCAGGGCGCCTTCTCCGGCATGGATAAGCGCATCATCTTTGCCATCGTCGATCTGACACAGATCACGAAACTCCGTCACTACATCGAAGAAATCGACCCGCATGCCTTTCTCTTCATCATGAATACCACAGACGTCATCGGCCGCGGCTTCACAAGCCCGCTCTCCACCGTAAAGACCATGCCGAAGTCCATGCGCTACACCAGCAGCCCCGAGGGCGAAATGGTCCCCACGCGCATGTGGCAGTATGAAATGGACGAAGAAGCCCACCCGAATCAGGGCGAGGCCGAACGTGAAGCTGAGAAGATCGCAAGAAAACGCATGAGCTATCGGAAATAAAAAAACACGCCGCAGGGCGTGTTTTTTTTGGCGGGAATGGGCATATCCTCTTCCACTGGTTGCTGTCCGCTATTTCTGCTATACTGAATGCGTCACACTGCAACTCCTCGCACGAGAATCGTGACAAGAAGGAGGTGCCTTATGGATTTCATCATTACCTTTTGTGGTTCTGTCGCAGCAAGCATGATCGCGCATTATCTTTGCAAATGGCTTGACAGGAAAACCTAGCAGTGCTTGATAAGCCTAAGCTCACTTGTGCTTTGAACAAGAAGAACCCCCAAAAGATCTCGCACATCTTTTGGGGGTTCATTCTTTTATGCCTATGGCATCATTACCTTTGCCTATCCGTATCTTAGCACGATTTCCCGGCTTCGTCAACGTTCTTCGCTGCCATTCCAATCCCATGCATCATCATCCTGAGCGGTGGAAAACGAAATATCAGTCACTCCTATGAGAGCTGCAAGTCCCCCGCGGCAGATGGAACGCGAAAATGAGATGATCGTTATGTCACATCGCCTTTTTTTGATGGGGATGGGAATATCACCTTTCACTGGCTGCTGCCTGTCATTTCTGCTATACTAATTGCGTCACACTGCAACTCCCCGGAGAATCATGACGGGAGGGAGGCACCCGTATGGAAAGTATATTCACATTTTTGATTTCTGTCGCAGCAAGTATCGTAGCCTACTATATTTGCAAATGGCTTGACGGAAATTGCTAGCAGTGCTTGATAAGCCTACGTCAAGAAAGAACCCCTATGAGATCTCATCCATCTCATAGGGGTTCTTTCTTTTGGCACCACATGGGTATATTCACATTTGCCTATCCGTATCTTAGCACGATTCACTCACTCCGTCAACGCTGATTTTCTCCTATAAGATGGCGGCGCAGACGCCACCTGCATTTCTCACTCCGAAGTTTCCTCAGTATCCGCGTATCTGCTTTTCATCCGACAGATCGAAGAGATCTCCGTATCCCGCATTCGCCATCGCCTTCACCGCGTAGACACAGTTCTGCGAGGCAGCGTAAATATAGCGGTCATCGACAGGAACGATGTGTTGGGCCGCGCGCATCTGAGCGATCGCCGGATTCGCCAGAAAATCGTCCCGATATTTCCCCGCCCCCGTCGTATCTGAGGAACGGTCGGTCGAGACAAAGAGCATATCCGGATCCGCCTTGACGATGAGCTCGGGCGAAATGGCCTGCCCATTCGCACCGCCTGCTTTCTCGATCGCATTCTCCAGACGCGCCCGCGTCAAAAGCTCGTGGAACATCGAGCCGGGTCCCCCATAGCGTGTCATCTGCGAGACCAGGTACACCACCGGCTTCTTGTCCATGCGCGCTCCCAGCGTATCATCCACCTCTTTCAGCTGGCGGTCCATCTCGCGGATCACATTCTCTCCGCGCTCCTTCTCCCCGACCGCCGCCGCAATGATCCGCACATCATCCTTCACCTGCTGGATCGAGCGAGGCCCGTCGATCACCACGACAGGGATGCCCAGATTGCGATACACCGTGAGCTCCTCGCCCTTCGTGTATGTCGAAGCCACCACCAGATCCGGCCGCGCCTGCGTCACAAGCTCCATCGACAGCCCCGAGAGAGGAATTGTCATCGGGATATCCTTCGTATCCTCTGCGATATAGGAAATCGCCGGATCACGATCCGCCTCCGTCGCTCCCACCAGATGATCCGCAGTCACGACACCCAGAAGCATCGTATCGATCGATGCCGAATTTCCCAAGATCCGCTTCGGCTTGCCGGGGATCTTCACTTCCTGCCCCGTCGCATCGACCACGGCATAGCTCTCTCCCTCACCGCTCATCGCTACCTGCTTCACACCGCAGCCGGTCACAGAAAGGGAAAGCAGGATCGCCAATCCCAGTCCCATTGTTTGATATATTTTCATGCGTCCTCCTATGATAGAAATCTTTGTTGTTTCTAATCATAACATAAAAATACTGTCAATGGCGAGAAAGAGGTTTCATAGGTTCTATAGGTTCCAAGGAGGGACGGCGCATAAAAATCAGAAGCGCCGTGAATTTTAGGGAAACACTGATTAAATCATTGTCAGATTTCATTCTTGAATTTTTATACAATGCAAGGAATTATTCGACGCGAATAGCGAGCTATTTAAGGAGAATAATGACGAAGCAGTGTATAAAAATTCTTATGAAATCTGACTCTGCGATTTAATCAGCGTTTCCCTAGATGAGAGGTACTCTCTTTTAGTCCCTAGCTACTCATCCCTAATCCCTAGCCACTAGTCTCCAGCCACCAATTCTTCCAAAGCATCCGTCAGCACCTTGTACACGCCGACCGTGAGCGATGCGATCTCCTCCGTGACAGGCATGAGGTCGGGGATGAGGATCGGCTTCATGCCGGCTGCGTGCGCCGCGCGGATGCCATTCGGACTATCCTCGAAGACGTAGCAGTCCGCCGGAGGGACGCCCAGTCTTTTCGCAGCCAGCAGAAAAATATCCGGCGCCGGCTTCCCGTGAAGGACTTCATCTCCGCTCGCAATGGCAGAGAAATAGGACGTAAAGCCGCTGACAGACAGATTGCTCTCGATCTGCGCCCGTCGTCCGCTGCTCCCGATCGCTATAGGGATGCCGCGCGCATGAAGCGATGCAAGGATCTCCCGGCAGCCGGGCTTCAGAGGCACGCCGCGCGAAAGCTCCTTTGCTACGCGCTGCTTGCACTCCCGCTGGATCTCCGTGCCATCCTTCACCCGATAATGCTTCTCGATGATGCGGTTCATCACCTCGCCCGAGGTGCCGCAGATCTCATACTTGAAAGCATCCGGCAGTACGATGCCCCGTTCTTTTGCGATGGCATTCCAATGCTTCTGAAAGACGGCCTCCGTATCAAAAAGCGTGCCGTCCATGTCGAAAATGACTGCTGTGGACATGTTGATCCTCCTTTATCGTGGAAACACGGGATCGATCGCAGAGAAGCGATCCGCATTTCCCTACCCCAAATGACTTCCCGCCATCCGGAAAACGGGCAGCATGACCGAAAAGAGGACAAGCGCCGTGAGGCCGCCCACGAAGAGCAGCATGGCAGGCTCCGCGATATGACGGAAATGACGGAGCTTCTCCTCCGTTTCCGCCGTCATGAGCCTTGCTGCCTGATCCAGAAATCGCGGCAGCTCCCCGCTCGAAAGTCCCACCTGACAAAGCTCAAAGAGGAGCGGGAAACAGAACCCGCTTTCCTTCCATACGCTCGCAAAATTCTCCCCCTGCATCAGCTTCCTCTCCATACCGCGCACCTTTTCTTCTGCCACGTGATTGCCCAGCACCTTCCTGCTGGCAGCGAGCGCTTCCGAGAGCGGCTTTCCGCTTTCGAGGAAAGCGGAAAGCGAAAGAGTGAAGCGGATGAGCAACAGACGGCGATAAAAGGCAGAGCGGTAGAGCCACACTTCCTTTCGCCGCCGCCCCGCGCGCGTCAGAAGGTACAGCGCTCCGGCGATCAGGACAGCGAAGAGTATAAGGCCAAGAAGCATCCCCCAGTGCCGAAGGAAAAGCCCCAGCGCCAGCCCCGCCGAAGCGAGAAGCGGCAGCGTGATCCCCAGCGTCTCGAAAAGCATCGCAAAGGACGGCAGGATGAAGAGCAGGATCACCAGAAGAAGCACCAGCGCGAAGGCAAGCACAAAGAGCGGATACGCCAGAGAACGCGAGAGGCGCCGCCGGAACAGATCCTCCTTCTCATAGTACAGCGCGATGTGTGTAAGGGCCGACGGCAGTGTCCCCGTCATTTCTCCCACTTCCAGCAGAGAAATAAAAAAAGACGGACACCAGCCGCCCGCCGCAAAGCTCTCCGACAGAGAATGCCCGCTCGCGATCCGCTCTCTCGCAGAGAGGAGGAGCCTCCTCTCCTGCGGTCTTTCTTTCGACGCGAGGAGCGAGAGCGACTCCGTCACCGTCAGCCCAGCGGAAAGAAGGGCTGCCCAGGACGAAGCCAGAAGGGACAGCGCGCGGCGGCTTGCAAAAGGCCGCGCACGGAAAAAACGACGCGCCTCTTTCTCCTCAAAAAGGCGGATGACCGACAGCCCTTCAGAGAAAAGGGTTGCCGCTGCTTCCCTCTTCGTCCTTGCCGCAAGGCTTCCTTCGTGGATCCCGCCCTCTTCGTCATAAGCCTTATAGTGAAATTGTTTCATGAATGGTCCTTTGCTGTGGGAAATGAGTGACTGATGACTTGGTAAACAGGTTCAACGGGTTCAGAAGGTTCAAAAGGGGTGGAAGAGTCGCACAATTTATTCCAAACTCTTCAAGAGCCGTTCCCTTTCCCGTTCACTGATCCCCTTCATGGCATATATCGCCTGCTTCATCGTCCGCATCTGCGAAAGTCCCATTTCCATATACGACGGGATCTGCTCCTCCTTGCCCTCGCGGATCAGATGCGCGACGGCAGCGACATTCGTCAGGATCTCACGCAGGAGCCATGTCTCCTTGCCGCTGCGATAGAGCATCTGAGAAGAGACCGTCACGAGATTCGCCGCGAGAAGACCTCGGATCTCCTCCTGCCGATCGCCGGGAAACGCATGGATGATGCGGGCAGGCACATCCTTCGCGCGCGTCGTGTGCAGCGTCCCCAGCACCAGATGCCCCGTCTCCGCCGCCGTCAGCGCCGCAATATGCATCGCCGTCGGGAAGGTATCATTGGAGCTTTGGGATTTGTTCACGTGGTCGTTGGGGTGCACCAGCTTTTCGCCCAGCAGGGCGTTCGCGCCCATGATGCCCGCCACGATGCAGGCCGAGCTGGACCCGAGGCCGCGCGCCATCGGGATGTCGTTGCGCTGGGTGATGCGCAGACCCTTCAGCGGGATGCCCAGCTGGTCATAGACGACCCGGGCCGAGCGGTAGACCAGGTTGTTGCTGCCCGCCGGGACGTGGGTCCCATCGACGGACGAAATCTGAATGCGGTCCGATTCCTCAAACGTAAACACGTTGTGCATCGAGACGGCCAGACCCAGCGAGTCAAACCCGGCGCCGACGTTGGCGCTGGTGGCCGGGACGGTTACAGTTACCATATACCCTGCCCCCCTCTCAGTCTTCCAGCTTCTTCATGGCCAGCGCGACCTTGCCGCCCAGCACTTCGATTTTCTCCGTGACAGCGGCAATATCCGCAGACGTGGCGGCATCGACCAGATAGGCGGCCTCGCCGTTGTCCTCAAAGACCACATGGCCCGCACCGGCCACGCTGGGCAGCAGCACCGCCGCCACACCGGTCACGCGCAGATACCACGGGTAGGTGTTCCTGTCCTCGAGCAGGCCCTCCGGCTTCTCGGCGGGCTTCCAGAACAGCGAGTCGTGTACCTTGACGCCCTCTTTCAAAGCGTCAATGACGTCGGCCACAACGGCGCTGGCGGTGGGCAGCTTGCCCGCGCCCTTGCCGTAGAACACGACGTCGCCGAGCATATCGCCCTTCATCAAAACGGCGTTGAACACGTCATCGACGCCCGCCAGCTGGTTCGAGTTGGAGACGAGCATCGGCTCGACGCCCGCGGCCATCTGACCGTCCCCGCCCTCGTTGTACCAGGCGATCAGCTTGATGGCGCTGTCGAGCTTTTCGGCGGCCTTGATGTCAGCAACGGTGATGTCGCGGATGCCGCGGGTCGGGATGTTGTCCGGGTAGACGTGATGCCCGCAGGCGAGGCTGGCCAGAATGGCGATCTTGCGGCAGGCATCGCGGCCATCCACATCGTCACCGGGGTCCCTCGTCTCGGCGTAGCCGAGCTGCTGGGCAATTTTCAGGGCCTCGTCAAAGCCCATGTTCTCGCGCTTCATCTTCGTCAGCATGAAGTTCGTCGTGCCGTTGACGATGCCGCGGATGCTGCTGATATGGTTGGCGGCCAGGCACTGGTGCATCGGGGTGATGATCGGCGTGCCGCCGCCGACGCTGGCCTCAAACAGGAAGGCCGCATTGTGCGCCTTGGCAAGGGCCAGCAGCTCTGCGCCGTAGGTCGCGACCATCTCCTTGTTGGAGGTGCAGACGCTGCGCCCGCTCTCGAGGCACTGGCGCACATACGGGTAGGCAAATTTTGTGCCGCCAATGGTCTCGACGACGACCTTGATTTCGGGGTCATTCAGGATCGTGTCGATGGATTTCGTAAAAAGCGCGGCATCCGGAGAACCGGAAAAGTCCCGCACATCCAGGATATATTTGACCTCGACGGGCTCACCGGCGCGGCGGGCGATGGAGGCTGCATTGCGGCGGCAGACCTCCAGCACACCGGAGCCGACCGTGCCGAAGCCCATGATTGCGATTTTAGCCATTGGAAAAATCCCCCTATTCTTACACTCCCTACCCTGCGGTCACGCCCCGCGATGGATCTCCACCACGCACGGCTGGTGGGACAGGCGGGTCAGCATCTCGTCCACCGGCATCTGCATCGTGCCGGTGCGGACTGTGACCTCGACCTGGGCTGCACCGTTCTCCGGGCGGGACTGGGTGATGGTCACGATGGACGCGCCCGCCGCCGAAATGCCCGACAGCAGCCCCTGCAGTGCGCCGGTCTTATCCAGCAGCGTTGCCACCACGGTGATGGACTCGCGCCCGGTCTCGGCGTCAAACACCGTATCCTTATATTTATAGAAGGCACTGCGTGATATGCCTGCCTGCTTGGCCGCGGCGGAGATATTGCTCACCGCACCCGAGGCCAGCAGCTCCTTGGCCTGCAGCACCTTGACAAAGACTTCCGGCAGAACATCCGCGTCTACCAGCAGAAAACGCCTCTCGGCCATCGTGTATCCCCCTTGTGTACAACTGTTCTCGATGTGTCCCATCATACCACGGGCAAGGCCCGGTTGCAAGCCTTTTGCGGCGGTTTTTGTGCAATTTGTCAAATTGCACAGCCCACAGTATGGAAAAGTCGATATCTTTTGTGCGAGCACAACTGTAGCTGATACAAAAACACACCATCCAAACCGGGTACGATTCGAATGGTGTGTTTTTCTCTGCTGTGCGGTAGGGGCCGGACATGTCCGGCCCTGTCGTGTAAGGCAGACGTATGCTTACGGAAAGGCCGCGGGCCGGGCATGCCCGGCCCCTACATGGGAGGCAGCTTTTTATTCCGTCTGCTCAGTGGTGGTGTCCCCTGCGGCGGCGGCAGCGTCCGCGGCGGCCTGGGCCAGGGCGGCGTAGGGGTCGTCCTCGGAGACCGTGTAGCTGTTGTCGGGCAGGTTGTCCTCGGTGTAATAGCCCACACTGCCGCCGCTGGAGATGATCGCGCCGGTGGAGGTGTCAAAGTGTTTCTCGACGACGTTCTCGCCCTTGGCGAACTCCTTGACCGGCAGGTCGGCCTGCAGGTCCTCCATCAGTGCCTTCCATGCGTACTGGATGGGGCTTGCGTTCTTGCCCGCCTTGCCCAGCGTGTCCATCTCGGTCGGGCGGTCACAGCCCCACCAGATGGCGGTCACGTAGTACGGCGTCAGACCGGCAAAGGTGTAGTCCTTGTAGTTGCTCGTCGTACCGGTCTTGGCTACAGAGTCCATCTCGCCGTCGGGGGCCTTGCCGTAGGCAGTACCCTTTCTGCTGTGCAGGACATTCCACATCATGCGGTTCATGATGTACGCCGTGTCCGCGCTGATGGCCTGGGTCGTGTTGATATACTTGTTGTTGTCCAGGATCATGTTGCCCTGGTAATCGGTGATCTCGGTATAGTAGTGCGGTGTCGTGAATGTACCGGTGTTGAACATCGTGTACGCACCGGCCAGCTGCACCACCGTTAGGCCGCTGCTCTGGGAGCCCAGGACAAGCGGTCCGAGGTCCATATCGTTCTCGGCGTTGATATAGCTGCATTCCAGCGTGTCATGGACAAAGTTATACAGGTAGTCCACGCCGACCATATCGCCGACCCAGACAGCCACCGTGTTGTAAGACTGCTGCAATGCGTCGTAGACGAGCATCGGGTTGCCCTGACCGCCTGCGCCGCCGTAGTTCGTCGGCCAGGCGCGCCACACATCGCTGCGGGACTGCGCCGCCTCGGAGAAGGGACTCATGACGCCGATATACTGATCCTTCAGTACCTTCTTGTCCTCGGCCGAGTAGTACGGGGAGTCCAAAATCTGCGAAGAATAGTTGATGAGCTTATAATCCAGCGCCAGCGCATAGGCACCGATGGGCTTCATCGTAGAACCGGTCTGGTGCGGCGAAGTCGCGCGGTTGAAGCCCAGATCGTATTTCTTCTCGCCGATACCGCCGCCGATGCCAAGGATGTTGCCGTCGTAGTCCAGCGTCGCCATGGCGGCCTGCGTGCGGACTTTCTCGTACACGCAGAGGTACACGGTGGTGTCGTTGGGGTAATCCGGGTCGGTGGAGGTGCCGGTCTTGAGGGTCGTGCCCTCGTCATCGGCGTAGACGGGGATAGCCTCCTGCCCGTAGACGGCGTAACCGTCCTTCGTGATGGGCAGGCCGGTGGCCTCGTCGTACTGCACCTCGTCCCAGCTGCTGCTGTCGGCGGGATAGTCGCGCAGGCAGACAGGCTCCTCGTGCCACAGTGCGGGGATGAGGTCGTCCTCGTTGTACATCGTCTTCTCGATGCCCGCCTGCACGGTGGGGTCGACGGTGGAATAGATGCGCAGACCGCCGGAGAAGATCAGCTCCTTCGCCTCGTCGGCGGTGTAGTTCAGGTCCTCCTGCAGCTGGTTCAGCAGCTGTGTGTACAGGGCATCGGTGAACCAGGAGTTGCTGGACGAGCGGGTCGCGTTTTCGGTGGTGCTCGTCTTTTCGGTCAGGGTGACAGTCTCAGCCTTGGCGGCGTTGAACTCGGCCTCGGTGATATACCCCTGGGTGTACATCTCATACAGCACGTGGTTGCGGCGCTTGATGAGCTCCTCGGGGTTCGTGGCGGGGTTGTACTTCGTCGGGTTCTTCGTGATGGAGGCGAGCGTCGCGCACTCGGCCAGGGTCAGCTCGGACACGTCCTTGTGGAAGTACATCCGGGAGGCGGTCTGCACGCCGTAGCACTGATTGCCCAGGCAGATGGTGTTCAGGTACATCTCCAGAATTTCGTCTTTGGAATAGTCCTTTTCCAGGGCCAGAGCCCGGTACGCCTCCGTCACCTTGCGCTTGACGGTGTTCTCGTTGTTGCCGGTGACGTTCTTGATGAGCTGCTGGG
>OMEA01000803.1_pt1 | contig 14695 bp, 10 predicted proteins | sample 1645321 | NCBI WGS metagenome assembly OMEA01 (sample SAMEA103958151, study PRJEB25191) | human gut metagenome
CACCCTCATAATAGCCGGCAGCCTGAGCCTGCTGTTGCTTTTTGATGGTGGCGATTTGTAACATGCCAGCTGCCACAGCAGTAGCGGCAGCGATAGGAGCGAGGATATGGCCGACAATAGGCACAGCAGCTGCAGAACTATATGCATTGATAGCAGCCTGCGCTGTTTGCGCAGTAGCCTGCGCTATTTGTATTACCATAGCACGTTTATTGGCTTTTTTCTTGGCAGCAGCCAGCTCCTTGTCACGCTTCTCCTCGATAGCTTTACGGCGAGCAGAATTATTGCCAGCAGCTTCAATCTGCTTATCGTACGCAGCATTAATCTTCGCCGTCTCAGCATCAGCGCACGCATTAGAATATGATAAAGCACCAGACAGCATTTGATTAACGCTATCAAAAGCTTGCTGCATAATGGCTCTACGAGCTTCGGCCTTCTGGCGAGAGATTTCTGTCATCTCCTCCTCATACCTTTCATGTGCATCTTTTTTCTGCTGTTCATTACTCTTCATCTCCTCGAGTTCTCTATCGAGGAGCCATTTGCGCTCAGCGTACTCGTCGCCCCCGAATTCCTGAATAATAGAGAGGCGGTCGCGATGATACTGCACCTCGGCCTGTTTCATTTTTTCATTATACTCCTCTTCGGTTATAAGACCTTGAGCACGTTGTTGTATTAATGATAACTGCTCGGCGTTAAATGCGCGAGTCTGAGCATCGAGGCCCTCACGCATCTGGCGCTCATTGACCGATACAAGACGTTGAGCCTCTGAGATGGCAGCGTCTACCATCGACTGTTGAGTGCTGGTAGTGTCTTGGCTGTACTTAGTCTGCAGATTAACAAGACCGACGTAATAAGCCTGCTTTTTCTCATACATCTGCTTATTGTACTCATCCTCGGTAATCTGATGATTATAAAGCTGCGTTTTGAGGATGAGCTGCTCATCTTCTAGGTGAGCTTTAAGATCTGCAGCCTCCTTCTCATACTTTTCTTTTTTCGTATCTTTTTTACCCGAACTGCTACCGGAACCACCCGTGTCAACGCCAGTACCACCGGCTGATGACACAGAACCGCTGCCGTTAACGCCCTGATTATTGCCCTTTATAGTCAAGTCTGTAACAGCCTTGCTTAGGTGTTTGTCAGCACGCAATAAAGCATCGAGCGCTCGGTCTTGAGCATCGAGAATACGCTGTTCGCTCTGATTGTTGCTAAGTCTACCCTCGTGAATGCCACGCTCCTGCACCTTCTGCTGATACGCATAGCTTGACCAATGCGTAGTACGGCTGCCGGAGCGATATTCGCCATGTTTGTAGACATTAGGGTGGCTCTCTATCTCAGCATTGACAGCCTTGATAGACCCTTTGATGCGCCCTTCCTTAGATTTGAGGTCGAGGCGTTTCTTGGCTATCTCCTTCTTTTTCTCGTAGATAGCCTCTGCCATGGCAGCTCGGTCGAGATTGTCAATATAATCTTTGATAGCCTTGCTATTATCATTAAAGAGTGCGCCCTCTTTTGATATGGATGCATGATATTTCGGCACTATCTTCTGAAGTTCAGCGATAGCACTACGACGCTCAGCTATAGAGTAGGCATTAGAGCGTATAATCTTTGTAAGCTGTTGGATGCGCAGCTTCTCGTCGGTATAGCTATCAGCAACTTTTTTGCTGAGCTCTTGCTGTTGCTTCTGCACAGCATTAGCCTCTTTGACGCTTTGAAGGTTGTCGTGCAGAGCCTTACGGTGCCCTTGCCAAGCCTTTATAGCATAATATACAGCTACGCCAACGGTAGTCAGTACAGTAGCGAGCGCAGTCCAAGGATTGGTAAGGCTTGCTATTCGCGCTGCACGCATGACTACGATATAGCCTTGCACACCTTTGGTCAGAAGCGCCCAAGTCGCCTGAATTGCAACGAGAGCTGCGCGTAGTAGGTTAGTAGTCGCCGCATAGGCATAGTCGAGCGCCATAGCTGTTTTGCGCACCACCAACAGAGCCTTCTCTTTGATGATAGAGACAGAGAGAACACCGTTGTAGAAGAGTATTGACGTAGCAAGAACCGTCAGAACGCCGATATGTTTAGACACTAACTCGGTCAGATAGTAAAGAGTCTTGACGCTGAGCGAAGTGAGCGATATGGAGTATTTAGCAATAGGCATCAGTTTTTCACCGAGTTCGATGCAGAGGTCAGAAAAACGCTTTTTTGCTTTGTCAAGCTCAGCCTGCACGGTATCATTTTGCACGTTGAACTCATTAAGCACACTCGAGCCCTCTTTGTACGACTGCGAAGCGATAGCCTGAGCTTCGCGCACCTGGTCAAGATGCGAAGCGACAGCAGACAGAACGCCTACAGCACGAGTGCCTTCGAGACCCATTTGCGAGAACATAGGAGCCAGTTTGTCGAAGCCACCGCGGTTTGACATAGCCTGCAAAAACTCAAGAAGTGCACCGTTAGCATCAGTCTTAAGCATATTCGTAAACTTGCTCACCTCGATGTTGGCAAGCTTTGCAAACTTCATCGGGTCTTGAAACATCTTAGCAATGAGCTGCGAGAACACAGTAGAAGAGGTCGCCTCCTCTTGCATATTCTGGTCGAGCGTAGAAGCCAGACCCATAATCTGAGCCTGCGTCATGCCAGCTTGATAGCCCACGCCCGACAAGTCAGCAGTAAAGTCAACGATATAGCCAGCACTGGCCGATGAAGACTGTGCGAGCTCGTTGACAGCAGAACCCGTTGCGAGCATAGCGCCACGCAGACCCTTTGTCTTGTCTTCGCCGAACATCTGTGCGAGCTTGCCGATTTTGGCTACAGCGCCGTCGCCAAGATCGTCGCCCAGGGCAACGTTTATTTTGTCAGCACCGTCGACAAACTCTTCGATCATTTCCCGGTTGGTAATACCGAGACGACCGGCATCTTGAGCGAGTTTGTTAAGGTCTTCGCGCGCTGTACGGGTATTGAGACGCTTGAAGCTCTCATTCATCGCCTCCACCTCCTCGATGGTCTGCCCCGTGTATTTGGTGACGTTATACATCTCCTGATTCATAGCTGCATACTCATTGGTGCATTTGCGGATGGTCAGTGACAAACCAGTGACAGCAGCAATGCCTTGAGTAATAGCACCCCAGTTGACGTTGAAAAAGTTGGCAAATCTCTCCCATTTGCCCTTTGAAACATCCTGCTCCTGATTGATAGCAGCAATTTCTTTTTTTAAGAGTTTAGCCTTATTAGCCAAATCTTTGTAAGCCTCAGAGTTACGGTCGGTATCTTTAAGTTGCTCGTTAACTAATCGTAGTGAGGTTTCGAGCTGACGCAAAGAAGAACCGCTGATATTTCTGAGTGTAGTGTCAATAAGCTTATTCTCCTCGGCCCACTCGGCAGCACGCTGTTGTGCAGCAGCAATATCGCGGTTATATTGCGCCATTGTAGCAGAGCTGGAACGCTTCAGCTCATCGATACGGACTGTACATTGTGCGATACGCTCTTGTATATGTTTGTACTCTTCTGGCGAGGCAGCTGCTTTAGCTTGTTTTTTGAGTACACGTTGAGCGCGCTCAACCTCGCCGAGGGAAGCCTTTGACAGATTAAGTACTGTATCAATAGTCTTCGCAACGTTAGACTGATAAGATTTAAGGCCAGCTTCGGCATTTTTAATCTGCTTGTCGAATTTGTTAATATCCTGGACAGTCGAGTCAGGACTCTTGATTGCCTCTTCTTTTTTCTTTTTAAGGTCGTCTATCTTTTTCTGCAGCGCTTCAATCTCATTTTTAGCTTGCTGAGTATTGAGAGTGACGACGGTCTCGAATGTTTGGGTTGTTGCCATAAAAAAAAATACTACTAATGGTTGATGAGACCAAAAGTAGCACTTTTATTTTTCCAAATAAAATACCATAATAGTTACTTGTTTTTTGGTTGACCCAATGCGACAAGAATAACAGTGATGACCCAAATTATTAAAAGTCCAAAAAGTTCCATAATAGCAGACGATTTAATTATTACACCCCAAATATACGAATATTATTTGACGTGACAAAGCCACCGTCAACTTTATGGAAATTTATAGCGAACAAAAGCCCTGACGCCTAACCAAAGCAGCAAAAAAGCCACTATGATAATTATTTTGACCCAGAAATCATGAAGCCCCCGTAGCGTTGTCTTGTGCTCCACCGGCACTGGAACCTGCACCGAATCACACCGCAGCACTGTTTTGTAGACCGTGTCAGCCCTGCAGCTTATGCGGTCACGCCATCGCCACTCGACACGTGTCTTGTACACAGTGTCGCCCATGGTGTAAGTCTCCACATACACAGAGTCGTGTATGCGGAAGCTGTCTACACGCTGGCTGGCGTTGTAGAGCGTGTCAGTCTTATTGACCACACGCTCTACGATCACCGGCTTGCACGTTGAGCACCCTGCAAGGCACATCAATGCAAGGATGCCGAAGAAGATGCGAAAATATCTCATACGCATTATACATAGTCAGTCACGCCCGACAGACAGATACTCTGTCAAGCCAGGAATGCGCTCGATGAACTTGAAGCGCAGAATGTAGTATAGGAACGACACTATCAGCCACGGCGTGGTGTCGCGCTTGAACATCTTTTTGAGGTTTTTGAGAATGTTGAGCGTGTAGAACCACAGCACCACATAAGTGACGAAGCTCACGCACTGCAGAGCACCCTCGGGCTGGTGCTTCAGATTGCCTATCGTGTAGATGGCACAGCACAGCACGAAGAAGATGGTAGCCTCTGCAATGCAGCGCAGAGCCTTTTTGAGCTCAAAATCTTCGCGGTTGGCCATGAGCCCTGACAGGTAGCCGAAGAAGAAGTTCAGGAAGAACACTATTATCAGCGAGAGCAGGTCGCCCTCGATGGGCTTGAGGAATGCCCAGACGGCAATTGTGATGCCCACGAGCATATGACGGATGTTATCTATCATAATACAAACTTTTAAGCATTAAACATTGAAAATATGAGCAAAGATACCGATAACGAATCGATTGTAAAAAACGGCGCACCCGACAATTCCTAACTCCTAATTCGTCATTCCGCCCAACGGGAGGCTTCCCATCGTCTTCTCTTCTTCAGTCCTTCCAACGGCCTGCCACCTGCGTAAATCCACTTCAAAAACTCCGCCTGGATAGCAGCCACCGAAGCCTTCTTCTGTATCAGCTTAAACAGCGTAGACCCACGGAACGAACCCGTGCCCAGGTTAAAGCAGAAGTCAGCACAAGCGTCAAACCGCCCCTGCGTCTTGCAGACTTCGGGCACAGCCGACAGGAAGTTCTCAATCGACTCTAAGTCTTTTCTCAACCACTCCTCAGCCTTCGCCTTGTCGCACACCGTGCGAGCCGTCACACCCTTGGTATGCCCGTAGCCACACGTCCAACGTCCCGCCGCACACTTGTAAGCCTTGGCCCGATAGCCTTCAAACTGCTTAATCTTCTCAATCAAAATATCACTTGCTCTCATATCATAATCCCTTTTTACTCTTTTACTTTTAAAGATTGCTTTATCAAATCTGGGAATACCACTGTATTACCCAGTATTCGCCGTCAAACCACAGCTCGGTAACCTGAAACTGCCAATCTGACGGAAATTCACGAGAGCTTTCAGCGCCATAACATGTCATCGGCTTACCGCTTGTAGTTGACTTTAAAATAACTTTGCCCCAACTTACGCCCGAGTATCTACCGTTTCTCTGAATGAACGTATAGTGCTGTCCAATCTCTGGGTCGTCGGGCAGTGTGAGGGTAATATTTGCGTTTCGCGGAGGGAAGCACACAATAACACACTCCATCTTCGATATAGCCCTGCTTATCGTAGCCTTGGTCAGCATCGGGCGGAAGCCGGCTATGTCGCCTCTTGATATGAGCAGGGCGTGGTTGCCGTTAGGGATGTTGGAAATGACATTACCCTGATACTCTCTCGCGTCTTTATTCATAGTACCGCTGACACTTAGCGTAAGACCGACATTATACTGTGTAGAAGTAGAACTAGTAGAGGAAGTACTGAAATTTCTCAACCTCTCCAAGTCAAAACCGCCAGAATAAGTAGTACCGCCAGGAGATGGAGAAACAAAGTTACCCAACGTCATCCTGAATATACTGTCATGCGTGTCTTCAAAAGACAAGTTGAAATTGTCAAGACGCATGTAGCGTTTGCCTTCAGAGTCTTCTTTGACGAGCTTACCTTCAATTATCTGAAAGTCGCCTATATATCCTGCCGTAGCCTTAATCGCACCAGTACTCGCCACATAGAACGGAGCATTCGCCGCCGTAGAAGAACCCACGAACAGCGGAGCATACACGTTGTCAGACACCTTGCAAAAATCAGGCTCGTAATTGCCGAAATGTCCCACCGTGCTTTTGCCGTCCTCGCTCTTCGCCCATACGTGTTTGGCGTTGATAAGGTCGGCATTCAGTCCGTTCTCGTCAAACACAGCCACCTTTTGCCCCGACCTAGTGCGGAACTTGGTCTTGTCAGCCGTCAACGTAATCTCCTTGCTGTCAACGTCGATGCCAGCATCAAGCAGCTTGCCAGCCACACTCTTGTCCTCTATATAGTCAGTCTTCGTCGCACGATACTCAGTCACCGTAGCTCCGTATTCGAGCTTGGGCTGGGATATGTAGAGGTCGCAACCCTTCATACAGCGTATCTGTACGTATTTAGGCAGATTGCTGCCAACAACACGCCAGTGCACCCAGTATTGCCTCCATACATAGTCCTCTTTGAATATTACTCCAGCGTTACCGTCTGCTGCTTGATGTTGATTTGGGCCGTCTGCTCTGTCCAATACCTCAGTATATACAACTTGATTACCGTCTTTGTATAAGTACGATAGGAACTTACCTCCGATATTACCCTTCGCCCAAAACGAGAGCATGTAGTCTTGACCGACCGTCAGAACACCATCATTCGACAAATCCCACTGTAGGATACCCAGAAACGCATCTGTTGACTCAAGCAGATTTACCTGCCTTGTCGGGAATCCTTTATATGAGTTTGCGTCAGTATACAGATTGCCACGTGCAGTCTCCAAGTTACCGCCTTGCACCAGCGTATCAGTATTATCAAGCAGATTGCCACCAATGTAGTCAAAGTCCTCCTCCGACAGCGACCAGCCCACATATTCGTCACCCTCGACGAGCATGGGCTGACACAGGTATACCGTAGCGTCACTCGCAGGATGCGCCATAATTGCAATATGCAAAAACTCGTATGGGCTATCAGCAGCCACTGTAAAGGTACGCTGATATAACTGCCACTGAGTGCCGATGTTTGGGTTCAGTAAAGCGCCGCTGCCCCCAGTTCCAACTCCCGTAGGTCTATCTGTTGTATTCATACCGCTGGTATAAAAACCTTCGATGTATATAGATGAGTTAGCCGTAGCTCTCGCCATAACCGAAATCGTGTATGTCTTGCCCTTCTCTACCTTTATGTTATGTGAGATACCTTTTTCATACTTCCACTGTAGACCTGGCATCGAGCTACCAAAACAAGTGGCAGAATTGACTCCATTATATTTACTGATAACAGAGATACTCGTACCGCCGCGAAAAAACACTCCTTCCCCCTGCCGTCTCAGCGCACTCCCCACAAGCAGATTCTTCCTGCCCACAGCAGTCTGCGACACCTTCAGCGAAATCTCCCGTGCCGTCTGCTTGATAGTAGAGGTATACTGCGTCAGTTCGTTCGTAGTCTTCAGCGGCAGGGCGTTGTACTTGTTGCTCACCTCAGTGTACTTTGACTCCAGCCCCTTCTGCGAAGTCACCAGACCGCCCCATACAGCGCTTACGCTCACGCTGATAGGCAGACTCACATAGCACGTCTTGCCGTTATACACGCACTTCACCGTCACGCTCGCCGATGTCCTGCTGATAGCCCTGCCGTCAATCGTGTCATAAGCCACGCTCTTCACCGTCACAGTGCCGTCAGCAGCCACCGAAGCAGAGCAGCCCACAGCCGAGCTTATAACGTAAGAACCCGTCACCTTACTGCTGCCCTCAAGCATCGTGATAGTGGCGGTATTGCCGCTCGTCGTGTTAGCCGTAGCATTGCCGTTGCTCTCAGTCTTAGCCGAGAAAGTCAGAGCAGCAGGAGAGAACGAAGCCGACACAGCATCCTTGCCAGCCGCACCAGTCGGTCCTTGAGGGCCACGGTCACCTTGATCACCCTTATCGCCTTTCCCTCCTTTAAGTGTATGACCTTCTGGGGTAGGGCGAGTGCTGGAAGGTTTGGCTGATTGAGAGTATTGCCCCGACTGCCAAGTGTAACCGTCTTTATATATTTTCCACGATGCGTTATATGTAGAGAACACACGATACTTACCACCGCCTCGCAGATATAATATAGGTCTGCTACCAAAATTCAACTGCTTGTAGCTTACAGGCGAGACAGGACAAAAGTTAAAGGTATCAGAATAGATGATTGTCTCTGCAAGTGTAGCGCCCCAGCCCGAAAATTGTGTGTCGATATGGAAATCTACAGAAAAGCCTTTCGAATGAGTAGACCATGAAGGCTTGGTGCCGCTATTGAGATTCACCACCACCTTAATGCCTGCAAAACCAGTTTGCGGCAACTGCTCTCCCACAACCGTGTACCATGTATTCTGGTCGTATGTTGCAGCCGACAAGTCTACCCACACATCCTCCTGCCAGTAGCTCTTGCCGTCAGCACCAGGCTTGCCGTCCTTGCCGTCCTTTATCGCCGCTATCGTAATCTGACCCCTCGACAATAATGTTGCCATACACTTATCATTTTTTAGTTAATAGAAAAAGGGTGAGGTGCCCTTATTTCGACACCTCACAAGTAAATGTACCTCTGCCGCTCACGTCAGCGGCAGCCACGGTGACGTAAGGCTTGGTCGAAGCGCTTACCGCACTTGACGTACCGTTCCAGTTCGTAGCCACACCGCTGGCATTGTACTTCGTCCACTTGTACGTGAAGCTTGAAGCATGGCTGCTGTCAGCCTTCACCGCAGCACCATCCTCCACCACCTTGCCGTCCTTCCACACACGGGCGAAAAGCTCGGTAGACTGGGCACCGTTCACAATCTTGTCGCCCGTCAGCGAGTACACCTCCACAACGTATGGGTCGCTCGCGTCGAAGAACGTTACGATAGCGTATGCAGTGTCAGTACCATCCACCACCGTACAGCGAAAGGTCTGGAAGTTAAGCACGTCATTGGCACTCACGTTCAGAGTGCTCACGCCATTCAAAAGGCTCGCGCTGCCCGAAGACACAGGGCTCCAGGTTCCGGCACTGATATTCAGCACCTCCCACGTCATTGATTTCAGAGAAATGTCCTGCACGTTGCCACGGAAGAACTTCGCCACGGCACGCAGCTTCTTCGTGTTGTTGGTCGAGTCGAACGTGTTGCCGTCGGGAGTCTCAATCTGCACCGTCTGTAGCGCACCGCCACTCTTCGCCAGCGAAATCGTCTTGTAGCCGATGCACGTAGTCGTAGCCTTAGTCTCCGGGTCAGTGTATGTACACGACCACTCGATGTTCTTCACGCTGCCGTTCTTGGCGATGTTGCTTGCGAGGTTAAGCTGGTACGGCTTGCCGCTCACTGGTGTAGCAGTCACACCGTCCACCTTCCACGACCATCCGGTACAAGCCGAGGTAGGAGCCTGGTCTTGAGCATTGCCAGTCACGTAGACACGAGCTGTGATGACGTTAGGCTCACTTGCCGAATAGTTCGGAGTGTACACACCCGTGTCGGGAGTGTAAATCTGAGTCTCGCCCTTAGAACAATGAGTAAAACACTGCACGGCCTTGCCGTCATTGAGGTCAACGATAGTAATCTGACCATTAGTCAATACTTTTGCCATAAAATTATTTTTGAATTAAAGTTATATTTATTTACTATTAATACTCTTTGAGTCTGACATGTACACACGACACCCGAATTGAGCCTGTCTGCTCACGTCGTCACGTGTTATAAGGCACGAACGCCCCACACCCTCATGCAGCCTGTTCCACACAGCATCGTCTTCAGCGTCAGCCGACTGTCGCCACCACGACCACGAGCCGTTGCTGATAGTGTCGCTTATGTCTTCGCCATTGCGCAGCAGCGTAGCCTTGAGCGTCATTTTCCCCGAGCCGTTTATCATCACCGTGCCCGTGTCGCTCGTTATCATCACCTGATAAGCCACACCGTCGTCGCCCTTCTCTCCCTTCTCCGCCCTCATCACCAGCTGCCAGTCGGCATTGCCCTCCTTAGGCTCAGTAGTGCTGCCGTTGCTGTTAGTACACAGCCACACACCGTTGCCGTGGCTCACCTGGTCATAGTAGCCGTAGCTCACGCCACTCTTCCACTCGCCTCTGTAATTGACAATATGGATAATGTCACCCGTAGGCGACACCCATTCGAACGATGTCGATACAATCCTTGAGCCCTCGGGCGACAGCTTGAACACCTCACAGCCCTCATGCGTATATCCCACGACACCCTTATACGCCACGATGCGAGGCGTGTTCGGACCCGTAGTCTCCAGTATCATGACACCCTGACGGTCACGCTCGTTAGGGTTCTGGTTGCCGTCAAGCACTATTGTGTCGCCGGCCATGGGCACGTCGCTGCCCGGCTCGCAGTTGTCCTTCGCTATCTCTATCCACCCGAATTTCTTTCCGTCATACAGCTCGTTGCCCGACTCGTCAGTCAGCGCCACATTCTCCTCGCTCACGGCAGTCACCAGTCGCCACCACGAGCGCGTCGGCTTCTGCTTGTCAGCCAGCCCGAACGTCTGGCAGCGTGCCTGGTCGCCCACACGCCACATGTTCTGCGTCGCCGTAGTGCCGTCATCAGCCAGCAGCCAGCAGCGCCAGCCCCTCAACTTGTCATTATCATACAGCTCCTCCGCCTTGAATATCCTGCCCCCCGAACCGCTCAGGTACACATTGCCCCCGGCATACGACAGCTTCCTCACCTCCAGCTCCTGGAATACAGCCTTGCCCCACACCTGCAGGTCGTGTATGTCAAGCCTGAACTTGCCGTCGCCACGGTCTACGATGCCAAAGCCCTGCTGCGTCGCCCCGTCGTAGCCAAGCGACACGATACGTCGCAGCACAGCCTCGCCGAAGCCGTCGATGCCACACCCGCCGTCTCCAAGCTTCAGACCCTTGTCGAAGCCAATCACCCCCTTGGCATTGTTGTCGATGTCGTTGCGTAGGAACACACTTAGGTCGAGCTGCTTCTCTACCAGAGCCAGCAGCATCAGCAGGGCAGTGCCTATACGCTCAGCCGTATTGGCGTGAGTGCGACGCTCGTCGCGGATGCCCTCTAAGAACTGAGTAATATTATCTGTATTGACAGCCATATTTTTTATAATTGCGAAACACTCCTGTCAATCGTATTCTGACCGCCCCCGAAGAGCTGCCACAAGAACGACGACACCAACCCCTGATAAGTCTGCCCGTAATAGGCAGCCTCGAACTCATTTAGGCGGTGTAAGGAGTACATATATTTTTTACTGAACCAGTCACGTTTCTGGCGGTGGTGAGGATTAGTCTTCCAGTCCTTCAGAAACTTCAAGTCGCCACCGTTGCCACGGCTGTAGCCGTTGCCCACGCCACGAGCCACGTATATGCCGTATTCTAAGAACCGGTGCTCAATCGTAGTCACCGGACCCGGATGCACCACGCCCTGCACCGAACGCGAGAGAGCCCCCGTATCGTACACCGGCGGAGCGAACTGCAGCATCTTCTCCTGCCACATCTTCACCATAAAGTCGCTCCACCCCTGCACCCATTTGGAGTGCTCGGCCTCAGACATGTTATTTAACCCACTCCGCTCTGTCATAACTGATATCAATAGGTTGCTCGTTGCGTATCATGAAGTACAGCCCCGTCACGCCGTTGTAAGAATATCGGGGAAACTCGTTAGAGTAGACGTTGTGCAGGTCGAGGAACGTCAGGCGCTCATCGCCCAGTTCGTCGCGATCGTGAAGCAGTCGGGAGTGGAACTGCCGGAACAGAGTGCGGCACATATTGAGCTTAGTCTCGCGGTCTGTCATGTCATCAGCACGATAGCCGGCGAGTATGAACACCGTGTACACGTCACGACGGAAGAAGCCGACCCCATTGCTGAAGGTCTGCTGTGAGGTCGTGTCGTCAACCATGATGAAGTTACGATGCTTCTTGAAGCCCTGTATAACGCCATCGATGGAGTCAGGGCCGGAGCAGAGGCACGGATAGAAGCCTTGCTCAGAAGCGAGGCGGTTGTCAGCAGCCAGCTGAGTGAAGTATTCGAGAGCAGGAAAGAGGTCTTTCATAATGTGGAATGTTGAATGTTGAGTGTTGAATGTTAAGTATTAAGTGTTGGGGTATTTGCGCCGGAACTCTTCTGCCTGCTTCGCTTTAGCGTCGAGTTCGGTCAGAGCACGCCAGCAGTCTACAGCCTTCACAGCAGCCTCTTTGGTCACGTCGCCGTCGGTCAGAGCACGCAGCTGTACGTTGATGCTCTCTATCACCGAGAGGTCAGAAATATCATCGTCGCCTTTTGACTTGCGAAACAAGTGAGGGAAAGCGTAGGACATGACATATTTCACGTGCCCGAACCACGCCAGCACACCCACCCGCTCAGCAGCAGTCAGCGTCAGGTCCGCAGGGCGTGAGCCGTCAGACCGGCGGTAGAGGAACGAGGCGAGAATGTCTATCTGGTCCTCGTCACGGGTCGTCAAGTATCGCTGATACCTCTGCTCCATGCACAGATACTCGTGAAAGCTCACTATGCGCCCCGTCTCAGCATCCTCTTGAAGCAGAGCGTTGACAGCCTTAAGACCCTGCACAACCTCCAACCGATTGTCCATCGTCTCCAAGCTGTCAACAAACTCCAGCTGTCCTATGAATGAATGTATCTGCCACGGCTTCAGATAAAACACCCTGCCGCCCTTCGAGCACTTCCACCCCCAGCGGTTTTTCTCGATTAAATATATACCCGCAAATCTGATAAACATATAGGTTTTTACAACCACCGGGTCGGCGAAAGTAGCCAGAAGAAACAGCACGTAGCGCAGCTGCTCTTGAGTCAGTTCACGCCACGAAGTAGGACAGCATAAGTTCATAATTTTGAGTTTTGAGTTTTGAATGTTGAGTTAGCCGTTAAAGAGAAAAGCCGTCGACTCCTTCTTGTTGCCGAACGGCTCCACGTGAGCAGCCTTGTACGCATCGCTCCCGTGATACAGCGCATACACCTCGCCGTTGCCCTCCAGCTCACGCTCCATACGGCGCCACAGAGCCGTGCCCCGCACGTCCTCGCTGCTCGCAGCGGCACGGTCTGTCAAGTCGCACGTCAGCTGCAGCGCAGTCGTATAAGCCGTCAGCCGGTCGTGGTCGTCACGCCGGTAAGCGTCCAAGTCGTCCGTCTGCTCGTCGCCGAAGCGCACACGCAGCATCTCGTCTGTACGCTGGATAACCGGCTGCATGTTCTGCCAGTCCTTATACGAGTAAGCCCCCGAGCTCGCCGACGCAAAGAAGAAGTAATGATCGGTATAAGCGTAGCGTATCGCACGCACAGCCTTCGCCGTGCAGCCCCACTCGTTAGAGCGCAGCAGATGCACCGTCATGGCACGCGCCCGGCACAGAGCCGTGCGCAGCTGTGCCTCCAGAGCGTCTACACGCTGCTTGCTCGCAGGCGACACCGTGTCGTTGCTCACTATGCCGAAGCCCGTAGGCGTAAGCACCAGGTCCAGCTGGCGCAGCACCGAGAGGAAGCCGTCAATGCACACCATCATCTTAAAGTAACGCTTTAAGGCAGTGCCCTCCTCAGCAGCCATAACCTGCTGAATGCCAACATCGCCAAGCAATGTGATGCAGTAATTTTCGAGCGCCGTATCGATAGCAGGCTTCACCGACTCATACACCTCGTCATGGGTGCTCATGCCCACCGGCAGCGACCACTCAAAGTCTTGTTTGTCAATCACTATGTCCATAGAGTTAAGTGTTAAGTGTTAAGTGTTGGCGCTGGCGTTGGCATCGCCCGACACCTTCTTCGCATCCTTGTTCTCGTCGAGCGTAGTCAGCATCAGCATCGGCACGTCTACCGTAGCCCGCTCGTCCCACTCGTTGTAGTGCAGAATCACATGGTATGGCTTGCACATCACGTCGTGCCAAGGCTTCTCCAGAGCCTGCTTCAGCGTGAAGAGCTCGCGCTTGTCGCTGCCCGAGTTGTTCATCTGGCTCTTGCCAGGAGTCGCACCCACAAGGTTCGGATGCACCCCGTGCGCAAAGCACAGAGCGTTTGAAGCCTCGCTCATGTCATCGCTCCAGTTGCCGCCCTCCTTCTTGCCGGCATCGTTCAGGGGCACTATGCGCACCATGCGGTTCTCCTTGCCGTTAGGGTCTACGTAGTAGCCCGATATCATAGCCTTGCCGGCATTCTCAATGCCCGTCACGAAGTCTATGATGTTCTGCTTCTCCTGCTCCTTACGCTCACGGCGCTTGCGCTCGTCGCTTATGCACTCGTTGTCACACACATTGTCCCAGTAGTCGTCGTGCACCTCAATCTGCACCCTCGGAGCCGACGTGTTCTTTATCATGTAGCGTTTGCCGATGCCTATCAGACGGTATATGTCAAACCACGCATCTCTGAATATCGACGAGTAGTAGGGCAGGGGGTACACCTGGCAGCCCGGAGTCGCCATACGGCTCACGATAGCAAACTTGCGGCACTTCGTAGCCTTCAGCTTCAGCCCCGTAGCAGGGTC
>OMEA01000810.1_pt1 | contig 14544 bp, 10 predicted proteins | sample 1645321 | NCBI WGS metagenome assembly OMEA01 (sample SAMEA103958151, study PRJEB25191) | human gut metagenome
GAAAATAATGGTCAAAACATTTGGATTTTAACATAGAAAGCAGATTTACACAGATATTTACTCCCACAGAATTCACGGAACACACAGAACAATTTGCTTGCATCTGTGTAAATCCGTGAAATATGTGGGAGTTTCTTTTCAACAATAAACTTCTGTGTATTCCGTGAATTCCGTGGGAGTTTTCTTTTGAGCAATAAACTTCTGTGTATTCCGTGAATTCCGTGGGAGTTTTCTTTTCAGCAATAAACTTCTCCCACGCAGCCTTAATGAGGCTCCCACTGATTTCACGGAACACACAGAACAGACTGGCAGAGGATATTCTCCCACAGATTGCACGGATTTACACAGATATTTACTCCCACAGAATTCACGGAACACACAGAACATTTTGCTTACATCTGTGTAAATCCGTGAAATCTGTGGGAGTTTCTTCTCAGCAATAAACTTCTGTGAATTCTGTGAATTCTGTGGGAGTCTCTTCTCAGCAATAAACTTCTGTGAATTCTGTGAATTCTGTGGGAGGATTTAATATTGGTGTACTTCTTGCTTGGTTGGTGCACTTCTTGCTCTGGCAAGCGGCAAAGCCGAGCGGAGACAAGTGCACCCCCTGGAAGTAAACCTTAAGAAAGCTCCAGCATGCGCTCTATCGGCTTAACGGCATCCTTGGCGATAGATTCGTCTACCGTCACCTCCGGAAGCTCGTAGCGCAACGTATTGTATATCTTCAGCAGCGTATTCTTCTTCATGTACTCGCACTCGTTGCAAGAGCAGCCTACCCCACCCTCAGACACTTCCGGCGGAACCGGATAGAACTTCACGTCGGGACAGTTGCGCTGCAGCTCGTGCAGTATGCCAGCCTCGGTAGCGATGATATACTCTTTCGTCTCCTTGTGCTCCTTGGCGTAGTCGAGCATCGTAGCCGTAGAGCCCTTCACGTCTGCCACGGCGAGCACCGGCGCCTTGCACTCCAGATGAGCCATCACTACAGCCTCCGGATGCTCCTGCTTCAGCTTCACGATTGCCTCTACCGAGAACTTCTCGTGCACATGACAGCCACCGTTCCAGAGCAGCATGTCGCGACCCGTCACGCTGTTGATATAGTTGCCCAGATTGTAGTCGGGACCGAAGATGAGCTTCTCGTCCTTCGGCAGACTGTCCACCACCTTCTTCGCGTTGCCCGAAGTGACCACCACGTCTGTGAGCGCCTTCACGGCAGCCGTAGTGTTCACGTAGCTCACCACCTTGTAGCCAGGGTGCTGCGCCTTGAACTCCTTCAGGTCCTCAGCCTTGCACGAGTCGGCAAGCGAGCAGCCGGCTGTGAGGTCGGGGCAGAGCACCTTCTTCTCCGGCGAGAGCAGCTTGCATGTCTCAGCCATGAAGTGCACGCCGCACATCACGATGATCTTAGCGTCGGTCTTTGCAGCCTTGCGCGCCAATGCCAGCGAGTCGCCTATGAAGTCGGCCACCTCCTGCACCTCGCCCACCGTATAATAGTGAGCCAGCACAACAGCGTCCTTCTCCTCACACAAGCGACGTATCTCCTTCTTCAAGTCAACGGATCCATCAACCGGCTCGTCGATGTAACCCTTCTCTTTCCAATCGTTGTTCATATATCTTTGTTTAATATTGTTTCTTTATATATTGCGGGGCGTTCAGACTGTCTTGCTTTAAGGCGCCTTCTGCCTGCACCCTACTCTATCCGTACTGCCACACCTTCGCCGCCTGTCCCTGTTCTGTACACGTTTGAAAAGACCAACAGGCGCCGCTTTCAAATATCACCATAACACCACCTCATCACCTCACCATCTCACCCACTTCTCAACACCTATCTATATATTTATTTCTTTTTATTTTTAAAGAAAAGAAAAAGAATATGAGTATGATATGCTGTTAGTACGTTGAAAACTTTCCGCCTGTTTCTTTGGTTATTTCGTTATTAACCTGTGGTACAGGCCTCTCAACAGGTTGTGTTGATATCTTCTCTTTGAAAATGAATGATATACATGAGTTATTCACAAAAGTGCCGTTACACCTGCAAAGTTAATAAGTTTATATCTTTTTCTTTAAAAAACCTGTGGAAAACTTTAGAATATTAATTTGATAACGCACACAGTTATCCACATCTGCCCCACTCCGCCTGTTTACCTGTTGATAATCTCAGAGTTGTTAACATAGTTGTTAGTAGGTTATTCACAGGTTATCAACAGGTTTGTGAATAACTACTGGCGGTTGTAAGATATTAGCAACCAGGTTAAGATTAAACTATAAATAGTGATGAAATACTAATCGTAGGAGGGGGCGTACTGTTTGCGAGTTTTGACACCCCCCCCCCATTGCAAACAGATTGTTTTGCTATTCAATCCATTATCCTAACATAGTTATCAACAGATGTGTTGATAACTTTCTGTTGTTTGTCAGTGTTTTACAGCAGTTATAAACAATATCAACAGGTTTTGTTGATTTTTCGTGTATTTCTTCGCTATAGTCCTTGTCGTGCTATTGAATTACCGCGTAGCAAGAACATCATTACCGCATTTCGGTAACTTTATTACCGCGCAACGGTAACTGCGTTACCAGTTCACGGTAACAGGCTTGTTTGTGGTCTCCTGTCTTATTTAATGCTGTATCAACCTGGTTTTTATATGATATCAGTATTGTTTTATTTGATATCAATCTCGTTATATGTTGATATCAACATTGTTTTATATGATATTAACCTCGTTTCTTCTGAATACTAACAGCATAACCAACAGGATATGTTGATAACTTCTCATTGTAAATCAGTCTTTTACCTGTGTTATCAACATTATCAACAATAATACAGGCGTTTTCAATATTGCCTTGTCTTGGGAGTTGTTGATAACATGCGCAGCGGTTGTTTGTGCTATGTCGGCTGTTGTTAGTAAGATTATGAGAGATTGTTAGGAAGTTCGGTTAATAAGTAGGCTTGCAGAAGCTCAAACCAACAGGTTTATCAACAAATTTGTTAATATTAATTTATTAGGAGTTAGTGTGTTACGTAGTTATCAACAGGTTGTTTATAATTGTTGATAACTCGGTTGCTTGGTTGCCTCCTACAGTTGGTCTTGCATCGTAATTCTGGGTTTTGCTACAGGCTGCCTGTTTAGTATAACCTGTGGATAAACGTTGTGGATAACTCTGTTTTAAACGTGCCTGTGTGCAGCAAACTAACGTAGTTATACACAGGTTTGTTGATAATTGCGTGCTGTTAGTCAGTTTATTACAGAGTTATCAACAGTTTTTAGTAAATTGTGGATAACCTGTTGCATCGCGGGGTCGGTATAGCTGCGGTTTACAGGTTTATGGACATATAGTTGTATGTATACTGTTCCGAACGCAACGTTCATTAAATCTCCTATACGAATACAATGCCGGATAATCGCCGGTTCTATCAAACTGATTGTCAGTAAATTGATGTTGAAAAAATCTTGGTATGATATTTTGTCGTTTCGAAATATTTGTCTAACTTTGCAATTGTCTCCTTACCCGGATAGGGTAGAGGTAGGTATCTTTATGGGAATGGCGTTTTCTGACGCTGATCTTGAAGGACACGAACTTCGCAACTTCCAATCCAACCGAAGATCAGGCAACGATAACGCTCGCGTTAGTACGATTATTGTAGGCTACAAGTCTGCATCAGTTGTCGTATCATTTCGTCGCATGCTGACATGCGGTCGGTTGGTGGTGGCATTTGATGCAGTAGTCTTGACTTTATAAGTACATTGGCGTGGGCAGACTGCGTTGCTTATCTCGGTTGGTAGGCAATGCGAAGGCCTGTGTCCTTGAGATAAGCAATTTACAGGCTCCTGCGCCTTTTTTCATATACGATTATCCAGACACAAATGCTTTCAACTTGCGGACTTATAAACAGCCCATAGGCACAAAAACTATCGATATAAGGGCGCAGGGAGACGTCTACGGATGCTCCCTGCGCCGAACTGCAAAGTGACTCTGTGCAGCTTCTACAGCTGCAGCGCCGCTTAAGCTAAATGACATTAATAAAATGTGTGTGTAAACAGAAACGTAAACAAAAAAAAGTGGAGATACCTCGACAGGCTATCTCCACTTTTTTATTCTTTTATATTACTGTTTTTACGTAGCGTTCGCAGCAATAGTAATACTAATCAGGGTTTATTTCTGCATCTCGTGCAGCTTCTTGTAGTAGCCGCCGAGCGCTATCAGTTCTTCGTGCGTGCCACGCTCTACGATCTCGCCCTCGTGCATTACGCATATCTCGTCGGCGTTCTTGATGGTAGACAGGCGGTGGGCGATAGCCACCGTTGTGCGCGACTTCATAAGGCGCTCCAGCGCGTCCTGCACGAGGCGTTCGCTCTCGGTGTCGAGCGCCGATGTAGCCTCGTCGAGGATAAGAATGGGCGGGTTCTTCAGTATGGCGCGGGCTATGCTCACGCGCTGTCGCTGTCCGCCTGAGAGACGTCCGCCGCGGTCGCCGATGTTGGTGTCGTAGCCGTGCTCGGTCTGCATGATGAACTCGTGAGCGTTGGCTATGCGCGCCGCCTGCTCAATCTGCTCCTGCGTGGCGCTCTCGACGCCGAACGTAATGTTGCCGCGGAACGAGTCGTTGAAGAGTATCGCCTCCTGGTTGACGTTGCCGATGAGCTGACGCAGGTCGTGTATGCCGAGATCCTTGACGTTGATGCCGTCGATGAGCACCTCGCCCTCTTGCACGTCATAGTAGCGCGGGATGAGGTCGACGAGTGTCGACTTGCCCGATCCGCTCTGTCCAACGAGAGCCACGGTCTTACCCTTCTCTATAGTGAGATTGATGTCGCGCAGCACCCACTGCTCGCCGTAGCGGAACGACACGTGGCGGAACTCTATCTGATGATCGAACGAAGCGATGTGCTTCGGCTGCAGAGGTTCCTTGATGGTGTTCTCAGCCTTCAGAATCTTGTCTACGCGCTCCATCGAGGCGAGACCCTTCGGTATGTTGTAGCTCGCCTTTGAGAACTCCTTCAGAGGGTTGATGATAGAGTAGAGCATCACGAGATAGTAGATGAACGACGGACCGGAGAGTATCTTGTTGTCGAGCACCAGTATGCCGCCCACCCAGAGCACGATGATGATGAGCACCGTGCCGAGGAACTCGCTCATCGGGTGCGCCATCTGCTGGCGAATGTTCACGCGTTGCACGGCGTCGCGGTATTCGTTGTTGATGTTGGAGAAGCGTGTGTTCATCTTCTCCTCAGCGCAGAATGCCTTCACGATGCGCAGTCCGCCGAGCGTTTCCTCCACCTGCGACATTGTGTCGCTCCAGAGCGACTGCGCCTTTATCGACTTCTTCTTGAGCTTTCTGCCCACGAAGCCCATGAACCATCCGAAGATAGGCACGAAGACGATGGTGAAGAGCGTGAGCTGCCACGAGATGAAGATAAGCGCTCCGAAGTAGAACGTGATGAGAATCGGGTTCTTGAAGAGCATGTCGAGCGACGACATTATCGAGCTCTCTATCTCCTGCACGTCGCCCGTCATACGCGCTATGATGTCGCCCTTGCGTTCGTCTGAGAAGAAGCTCAGCGGCAGCGATGTTATCTTGCGGTAGAGCTGGTTGCGTATGTCGCGCACCACGCCCGTTCTTACAGGAATGATGGTGGCAGACGAGAGGAAGTAGGCACCCGTCTTGAGGAACGTGGTGAAGGCGAGGAACAGACCGATGACGAGTAGGGTAGTGGTCGGTCCGACGTTGGCTATGAGCTGCGTCACGTAGTAGTCGGCGTTGTTCGACAGCACCTCCTTTATGTTGTCGAAGCTCCAAGGCATGAGATGCGTAGCGCTGCCCGCGCCTTCTGTGCGGAAGAGAATCTGAAGTATAGGTATGAGTGCTGCGAAGGAGAAGATGTTGAGCACAGCCGACAGAATGTTGAACGTGGCTGTCAGCGCTATATACTTCTTGTAGGGCGGCACGAAGCGTCTCAGTACCTGTAGGAATTCTTTCATATCGTTATGCGGTTATGCGTTGTTTTGCGATATATTAGTTGTCTGCTGTATATGATGCGTTGTTCTCTGCACGCTACGTTTATTCGGCTATAGTGCCTAACAGCGTAGCCGATGTAGCGTCCGTAATCTTCACCATCACGCGGTCGCCGATGTGGTACGTGCCCTTGTCGAACACCACAGCCTTGTTCTGCTCGGTGCGTCCCATGAGCTGCTCGCGCGAACGCTTCGAGTAGCCCTCTACGAGCACCTCGAATGTCTTGCCGATGTCCTTGCGGTTCTGCTCAGCGCTCACCTCCGTCTGCAGGCTTATAAGCTCGTTGAGGCGTTCTATCTTCACCTCCTCCGACACGTTGTCGGGCAAGTGCTTTGCGGCGTATGTGCCCGGACGCTCCGAATACTTGAACATGAAAGCCGAGTCGAACTGGCACTCGCGCACCAGCGAGAGTGTCTCGGCGTGGTCTTCCGGCGTCTCGTCGTGATAGCCCACGAAGAGGTCGGTAGAGAGTCCGCAGCCTGGTATGATGCGGCGTATTGCCTCCACGCGCTCCAGGTACTGCTCGCGTGTGTACTTGCGGTTCATCAGCTTCAGTATCTTTGTCGAACCGCTCTGTGCCGGGAAGTGGATGTGCTTGCAGAGGTTAGGCTCTTCGGCTACGGCGTACAGAATGTCGTCGGTCATATCCTCAGGGTTCGACGTGGTGAAGCGCACGCGCATATCTGGCACGCTCTGCGCCACCTTGTGCAGCAGTTCGGCGAACGAGCAGCCGCCCTCGATGCGCTTTCCGGCAGGCGTCAGACCGTAGCTGTTTACGTTCTGTCCGAGCAGCGTCACCTCCTTGAAGCCACGGTCGTGCAGGTCGCGCACCTCGCGCAGGATGCTCTCCACGTCGCGCGAGCGTTCGCGTCCGCGAGTATAAGGCACGATGCAGTAGTGGCAGAAGTTGTTGCAGCCGCGCATGATGCTCACGAAGCCGCTTACGCGGTTGCCGCCGATGCGCTGCGGCACAACGTCGCGGTAGGTCTCAGTGGTGCTCAGTTCGATGTTCATGGCGTTCTGTCCGTTCTCGCACTGTGCAATCATGTCCGGCAGATTGAGGTAGGAGTCGGGACCGCAAACGAGGTTGGCGAAGTGGTTCTGTATGAGGTCTTCGCGCACACGCTCAGCCATGCAGCCGAGCACGCCGAGTATGAGCTGGCGTCCCTTCTTCTGCTCTGCGTGCAGAGTATCAAGTCGTCCGTATATCTTGTTCTCTGCGTTCTCGCGGATAGAGCAGGTGTTGAGGAAGATAGCGTCAGCCTCTGCCTCGTTCTCGCACAGTTCGTAGCCTGCCATCTGCATAATGGAAGCCACTACTTCAGAGTCTGCCACGTTCATCTGGCAGCCGTATGTCTCGATAAAAAGTTTCTTCATTTATATAATTATGTATGTTTCAAGTGGATATAACGCTGCAAAGTTACGAAAAAAAATAATAAATAGAGTTATAATTATTAGATAGTGAGATGCTTATAAATAATCTGTTGTGTTTTCTTATGAAATTATAAAAAATAAAAATACTGTTTGTGGTATATGTTTTTAATTTGCTTTCAGTACTGTTTTTCTAATATATTCTCATAAGCAAGAGACAGGAAGTTATAAACAAGCTTTTAAAAAATATTCAGGTGACTTATTTGTAATATTGACTCCATTTATACTTTGGATAATAGTTACAATTATTGATGCATGTATATAGTTGCGTATATACAATAAAAACAATGCAAATTGTAAGAATAATTAGTATTTCTACAATTTGCATTGTTTTTATTGTTGTTAGCAAAGAATATTTTTAAAAAGACAGACTTAAAGTTTAAGCCTTTCCAAGAACTGCTTTGCAACCTCCCAAATCACGATGCCTGCCGTCACGCTGACGTTCAGCGAGTGCTTTGTGCCGAACTGCGGTATCTCAAGACATCCGTCGGCGAGGTCTACCACCTCCTGGTGCACGCCTTTCACCTCGTTGCCGAACACCACGGCGTAGCGGCGGTCGGTGTCCAGTTGCAGGTTCTGCAGCTTCGTAGAGCCTTCCACCTGCTCTATTGAATAGACGAAAACGCTCTCTTTCTGCAGTTCTGCCACCGCCTCGGTAGCCGTCTCGAAGTAGCGCCAAGCCACGGAGTCCTCGCCGCCGAGTGCCGTCTTGTGTATCTCGGGGTGGGGCGGGGTAGCGGTGATGCCGCAGAGGTAAACGGCTTCTACGCGGAAAGCGTCTGAGGAACGGAACACCGAGCCTACGTTGTGGAGCGAGCGCACGTCGTCGAGCACCACGATGAGCGGCAACTTGTTCGCCTCGTGAAACTCGTCTACCGACAGACGCTGCATTTCTATTGTTCTGAGTTTGTGCATTATTCTTTGAGTTATTTGTTTTTTTAGTAGCGGAGGTCTCCGGCTACTATCTGATATATCGTACAAAGGTACGAATAATTAGGCAAACTGCGGAAAACAGCGGTGCAAACTGCTCGTTGTACATCAAAAATGCACGAATTTATATGGTAGTAGTGTTATTTTTCTCGCTTTTTATTGTTTCATATTATTAAAAAGCGTGCATTTGTGGCGCTTAAATATTTAATAGTATCAGCACGCGACGTAATGTTTCGTGTAGTAATCACTAAAAAATCAAACAATTATGAAAAAGATTATGATGACTTTGGCTACTCTCTTTGTAGCTGTATGTGCAAGCGCTCAGGTGTATATCGGCGGCGGTTTCAGCCTTGCTAACAATAACGAACACGAATAACACAAATTTCACGAATCGAAGGTTTATACATTCGTGAGATTTGAGTTATTCGTGTTCGTCTTTTTTATACTATTGCTGTCCAGATTACTTTACGCCGAGCTCTTCGCACAGGCGTTTCATTCCTTCGCTTGCTCCGCACTGGAAGTGTTTGAAGTTCTGTCTGCCTACGCCCATCGATGGTTCGGGGTCGATGAGGTATACGGGTGCAGAGGGGCGCACATAGTGGATGAGGCCCGCAGCGGGGTATACGTTGAGCGATGTGCCTATAATGACGAAGATGTCGGCTTGTTCTGCAGCCTCTGCCGCAACGCTAATCATCGGCACCGACTCGCCGAAGAATACAATGAACGGGCGTTCGAGCGATCCGTCGCCGGCGAGTGTGCCGGGCTTCACCTCGCAGTTGTCCTCGGTCAGAGTGCGCTGATAGCGTGGGTCGTCGACGTCGCGTGAGGAGCACACCTTTGTCAGTTCGCCGTGCAGGTGAATCACACTGGTGGAGCCGGCTTTCTCGTGCAGGTTGTCCACGTTCTGCGTGATGACCGTCACCTTATAGTCTTTCTCCAGCTCGTGAATGAGGCGGTGGCCCTCATTGGGCTGCGCTGCGTAGAGCTTTCGGCGCAGCATATTGTAGAAGTTGGTTACGAGTGTGGGGTCGGCAAGCCATCCCTCGTGTGACGCAACCTGGTCGACGGGGTAGTTCTCCCACAAGCCGTCGTTGCCGCGGAACGTCTTGAAACCCGACTCCACGGACATGCCGGCGCCAGTAAGAAATACTATGTGTTTCATACGATTTCTGTTTTAGGGGTTATTCCGTAGCGGAGGCTTTCACCTCCGCTACTTTTATTACTGCTTCTTCAGCTGCAGCACAGCCTTTCCGCTGCCGTTTGTGAGTTCAACGCAGCCTTTGCCAGCCTTGTATCCCTTCACGCTTTCGAGAGCCTTCAGAATCTTCTGCTCGTACTCCATGTTGGCGCAGAGCATCATTGTAGTGCCTACCTGCGAGAGCTTTATGGTCTTCTTAGCTGCATCTACATGAGCTGTGCCATTGATAGAGTTGCAGCTTGCGCAGCCGTAGATGGTGTTCTTTGCTGTGTCGAAGCCCAGTATAGGGCGCGACTCTGTCTTTGTAGTGTCGACAGCAGTGCCGTCTACGGTTACGATGTCCCACTCGCCGTTGAGGTCAACGGCTGCGTCTGTTGTCTTTGTTGCCGAGCAACTGCAGAGAGCGATAGCTGCGGCGATTATAGATATTTTCTTCATTGCTTTTGATTATTTTGGGAGCTTTAAGCCGCTCTTGGGCTGCGTTTAAGCCTTTCTAAGCCTTTCTAAGCCTTCTTAAGCCTTTGCTAATGCAAACTCAAAACTCCTAATTGAATAATTCCTAATTGCGGCGTAGCCGCAACAATTCAAAATTCAAAACTCAAAATTCAAAACTCCTATTTAAGCTTCCAGGTGGCACCATCCTTGGTGTCCTTCACCTCGAAGCCAAGCTCAGCCAGTTCGTCGCGGATGCGGTCGCTGGTAGCCCAGTCTTTCGAAGCCTTAGCCTTCGAGCGGAGGTCGAGCACCATGTCTACAACCTTGCCGAAAGCCTCCTCGCGATGCGATGAAGAGCCGGCGTTGTCGGGGCGCAGACCAAGCAGGTCGAACGCGAAGAGACGCATTGTCTCAGCCAGTTCCTTAAGGTCAGCCTCAGAGATGGTAGCCTTGTGGTCTACGAGCTTGTTCACTACGGAGCAAGCCTCGAAGAGATGAGCTATGACGAGCGGCGTAGCGAAGTCGTCGTTCATGGCGTCGTAGCACTTCTGGCGCAGCTCGCTCACAACCTTCTTTGTCTCGGCGTCGCTCTCTGCCGAAGCAGCGATGCGGTCGAGGTCGGCGATGCCGTTCATGAGTTTCTCAAGACCCTTCTGCGAAGCCTGCAGCGCCTCGTTAGAGAAGTCGACTGTGCCGCGGTAGTGAGCCGAGAGGATGAAGAAGCGTATGGTCATCGGCGAGTAGGGCTGCTCAAGATTCTTGTTGTTGCCCGTGAAGAACTCCTCGAGAGTGATGAAGTTGCCGAGTGACTTGCCCATCTTCTGTCCGTTGATTGTGATCATGTTGTTGTGCATCCAGTAGTGCACCATCTGGTCGCCCTGCGAAGCCACAGCCTGCGCAATCTCGCACTCGTGGTGCGGGAACACGAGGTCCATTCCGCCGCCGTGGATGTCGAAGTGAGCGCCGAGATACTTGCGACCCATCGCTGTACACTCGCAGTGCCATCCCGGGAAGCCGTCGCTCCAGGGGCTCGGCCAGCGCATGATGTGCTCAGGCGACGCCTTCTTCCAGAGCGCGAAGTCTGCCTGGTTGCGCTTCTCGCCAACACCATCAAGAGCGCGTGAAGCGTCCTTCACGTCGTCGAGGTTGCGACCAGAGAGAATGCCGTAGTGGTGCTTCTCGTTGTACTTCTTCACGTCGAAGTAGACAGAGCCGTTGCTCTCGTATGCGAATCCGTTGTCGAGAATCTGCTGCACGAGCTGCTCCTGCTCGATGATGTGACCCGTAGCATGCGGCTCGATGCTTGGCGGCAGCACGTTCAGCGCTTCCATAGCCGCATGGTAGCGGTTGGTGTAATACTGCGCAATCTCCATCGGTTCGAGCTGCTCCAGGCGAGCCTTCTTCTCTATCTTGTCGTCGCCTTCGTCGGCGTCGTGCTCCAGATGGCCCACGTCGGTGATATTGCGCACGTAGCGCACCTTATAGCCGAGGTGCTTGAGGTAGCGGAAGAGAATGTCGAATGTGATAGCCGGGCGCGCATGACCCAGGTGTGGGTCGCCATAGACGGTAGGTCCGCAGACGTACATGCCCACGTTAGGGGCGTGCAGCGGCTTGAACACTTCCTTGCGACGCGACAGCGTATTGTAAATCCAAAGTGCTTGTTCCATTATATTTTTGTTTTGTTTTTTTGTTATTCGTTGTTGTATAGAAGCGGTATGCACCTAATTAATATGCAAATATAGCAAATATAATTGAGAGAGATGGGGTGTTTGCCGGCAAAAAGTTGCAAAAGCATGATTGAAATGCTGGAAAAAAGTTGTAAAAGTATGGTTGAAATGCTGGAAAAAAGTTGTAAAAGCTTGGTTAATGCTGGCAACAAATCTCACCATCTCATCACATCACCATCTCACCACATCACCATCTCACCACCATCCCATCACACCATCTCTGCAATTTCCGCAAAATCGTCGACAATGGCGTCGGCGCCAGCTTCTACGAGGCTCTCTCGCGAACCGTTGCCGTACGTAACGCCGATGGTCATGCAGTGGGCGTTGCGACCCATGAGGATGTCGAAGTGGGTGTCGCCTACGACGACGGCGTCCTCGGGCTTCAGGTTGTAGTGCTTCAGCGTCTTCAGCACCGGCTCGGCGTCGGGCTTTGCGTGTCGCACGTCCTCGGCAGCCACGACGAGCGTTATGACGTCGTCGAGCTTGAACGAGCGCACGAAGTCGACAGCCGACTTATATCCGCGGCTTGTAGCGATGGTCACTATGCATCCCTTTGCGTGCAGCAGTCGCACCGTGTCAGCCACGTGCGGGAACATCGGCACGCCAATCTCGCGGTTCACGTCCTCGAATATCTCGCGGTACTTGGCTGTACACTCCGCCGCTTTCTCCTTGTCCATCGGCTCGAGCACGGGAAACGCCTCCACGAGCGGCAGACCTATCGTTGCGGCTATCTCCTCGTCGCTGTGCTGCGGCAGGTGCATAGCGTCGAAGGTGCGGTGGAAGGTGTTAAGTATAACGGGCTTCGTGTCGGCGATGGTGCCGTCGAAGTCGAGAATCACGATTTTCTTCATATTGCTTGGGTTTATGTTCTGCAATGAGTTTTGTTGTTCTGCGCTGTTTATTGGTTAGCGCCTTTTGTTGTTCAGCGCTGACTTTTGCGGCGCTGTTGCTTTCTTCTGCAAAGTTACTAAAATAAATTGTGGATAGGCTTTACTTGCGCTACAATTCGCTAAAACCTGAATCCGAAGAACATTCTCACTCTCCATTTGTTCCTACGCACCTGCAGATGATTTTCGTCGCCAGCCACTGAGTAGTTGTAGACGGCTGTAGCGCCGGCGAATTTGTTGCGCCAAGAATAGACGGCGGCGGCGCGCCCCGTGATGATGGCAGAAGGGAAGTGATACTCCATGTTGTGGCGCACGCTCTTCATTTCTTTGCCTTCGTCGGCTTTCTCTTTGCCTTCGGTTTCTTCAGTACCCTCGGCGGTTGTGCGGTTCTTGGTGTAGTCGTGCGAGTAGATGGTAAGCGTGGGCAGGGCAGAGAGATGTAGCAGCAAGCGGCGCGACAAGACGAGGTTGTAGGCATAGCCCGCACCCACCGCAAACTCGTTGAGGCGTATGGTCATGTCGCTCAACTTGGTCTTCGACCCGTCGAAACTTGTGCCAATCATCCAGCTGCCGGCGCTGCGCTTCTGTATATAGCTCTGGCTGAAGGCAGCAGGAAAGGAGAAGCGGCGGTAGTTGAAGGCGTAGTAGAAGTTGAGGTTAAGCGCGTTCTGCGAGATCTGACCCTTGTGGATGTCGATGCGTTGCGTGCCCGCCTGCTTATATCCATGATACGTCTTCGAGGAGAGAAACACCACGTCGAAGCCATAGCGGTTGCTGTACGAGTTGAGGTTGTACTCGAAGTCCTTGCATTTGCCGGCAAACTTGGCTGGGTTCACAGCCACGCCCAGTCCCAGTCCGCGATAAGCCACAGCCATGCTCAGCGTTCCGCGGCAGTCGGCTGTTACGCGCGAGCGGTTCTCCACGCCGTCCGTTACAGTCGTAGTGCGCACGTCTGCCCCCGACAGATTGCCTCTGAATTTGATGGTCCATCGTGCGTCGGGGCGCCCTATGTACGCCGTGTCGTATTTCGCCTTGTGATAGTTGGCAGCAAGCAGCGAGTCGCCCCAGAACAGCTTGTGGTCGTACTTTGCCAGCCGTTTCTGTATCTTCGTGAGATGCTTTATGTAGCGCTGTTTCTTCTTCTCGCTCATCTTGCTCTTGCCGATTTCGGCGATGATTAGAGAGTCGCTCCATTGCAGCATCTGTCCTCTGTCAGCCGAACTTCTCAGCTGCAGTCGCAGGCTGTCTGTCCGCATCAGCCATCGTCTGAACTTGCTGTGCGGTTTCTTCTGCTTCTTCTGCTTTTTCTTGTCAACGTGAGTTTCCTTCTGCTGCGCAACGATGGTATCATTCTGCTGCGCGAGTATCGTATTCTGCGTTGCGAACAACAAAACAGTTGCGAGTAGCAACGCTCTCAGCAGCCTTACAGATGATGTGTTGTATATGTTTCCCATTCTGTTTGTAAAAGTGTAAATCAATATATGCAGAAACTGCGTAAATTCTTTTAGTGCAAATTTACTAAACTTTTTCAGAAGTTAGGCAATATAGCTCTACTTTTATGAACAAAAGCAAAGGATTATTCTAATAAAAAACGGACTCCGTCAAAAGCTTGGCAGAGTCCGTTTCTTGTTAAATATAGATTTCTGTTACGAGCGTTAGGCTCTAATCAGATTTCTGTTGCAGAGCGCTTAGAAGTTGCCCTTGTTAGCGTTGTCCCACCAGAGGTGTGTGCCGCCCTTATCGCCAGAGATACCCTTCTTGCTGGTATTCTCCTTGTCGAGAAGCTCGATGCCACCCTTTACGCCTTCAGCGTTGGTGTCGTAAGCATTGCTGCTGTAGATGACACGGCGAACGCCTTCCTGAGTGTCGACAGCACCGTTGCTCTTGTTTACCAAAGCTACGAAGAACTTCGGATAGCCGGTG
>OMEA01000813.1_pt1 | contig 14528 bp, 8 predicted proteins | sample 1645321 | NCBI WGS metagenome assembly OMEA01 (sample SAMEA103958151, study PRJEB25191) | human gut metagenome
CTTTGGGTTTTGAACATTAATGTCTCATTAATCGACCATTAATCTTTTTCATTAATCTGTTCCATTAATCTATTCATTAATCTTGTTCTATAGTCTACCATTGAACAAATACTCTTCTTATGTATTTAATGGAAAGATTAATGAACAAGATTAATGAAAAAGATTAATGAAAAGATTAATGGTCGATTAATGAGACATTAATGTTCAAAACCCAAAGCGCGAAGCGCGTCTTAACGTTCATCAATGTTCAAAAGCTAAAGCGCGAAGCGCGCCTTAACGTTCCTTCGCTCGCCAAGTTAGGCTGCGGCACGGAAGAGCAAAATGAAAGTTTTTTGACTTTCATTTTGCTCTTCGCTCACCTTGCACTAACTTTGTTCCCAAATAAGTAAAAACACAATGGAATATAACTTTATCGATATTGAAAAGAAGTGGCAAAAAACTTGGGCCACCGAAAAGACATACCATGTTGAAATCGATGAGAATAAGAAGAAGTTCTACGTACTCAACATGTTTCCCTACCCCTCAGGCGCTGGCCTTCACGTAGGTCACCCCTTAGGCTATATTGCTTCTGACATCTATGCACGTTATAAGCGCTCATGTGGCTATAACGTGCTCAACCCTATGGGCTATGATGCCTACGGATTGCCCGCAGAACAGTATGCTATTCAGACAGGACAGCACCCTGCTGTAACGACTGAGACGAATATTGCTCGCTATCGCGAACAGTTAGATAAGATTGGCTTCTCTTTCGACTGGGACCGCGAGGTGCGCACTTGCGATCCTCAATACTACCACTGGACACAGTGGGCCTTCGAACAGATGTTCAACCACTTCTATTGTAAGAAGTGTCAAAAGGCGGAGCCTATTAGTGAACTTATCAAACACTTCGAAGAGAAAGGTAGCGAGGGCACTGAGGATTACGCCCAAAGCGAAGAACTCCACTTCACCGCTGAGGAGTGGAAGCAGATGAGCGACGTAGAGCAACAACAAGTGTTGATGAACTACCGCATTGCTTACCTCGGCGAGACAATGGTCAATTGGTGTCCGAAGCTCGGCACGGTGTTGGCCAACGATGAGGTAGTAGACGGTGTGAGCGAACGCGGTGGCTACCCCGTTGTACAGAAGAAGATGAAGCAGTGGTGCTTGCGCGTATCAGCTTATGCTCAGCGCTTGCTCGACGGACTCGATACAATCGACTGGACAGACTCACTGAAGGAAACGCAACGTAACTGGATTGGCCGTTCAGAGGGTACGGAGATGCAATTCTCTGTGAAAGATAGCGACGTGAAGTTTACGATCTTCACCACACGTGCGGATACGATCTTCGGTGTGACCTTTATGGTGCTTGCCCCTGAGAGCGAACTCGTACAGCAACTCACCACAGAGGCACAGAAGGCAGACGTTGAGGCTTACCTCGACGCTACCAAGAAGCGCACGGAACGCGAACGCATTGCCGACCGCCGCGTGACAGGTGTATTCACTGGCTCTTACGCTATCAATCCCTTTACGGGCACCGAGATACCCGTTTGGGTGAGCGACTACGTGCTCGCAGGTTATGGCACGGGAGCCATTATGGCCGTTCCGGCTCACGACTCACGTGACTATGCTTTTGCACGCCACTTCAACTTGCCTATCATTCCCCTTATTGAAGGCGCTGACGTGAGCGAAGAGAGTTTTGATGCCAAGGAAGGCACGGTGATGAACTCACCAGCTGAGGGTAAACAAGCGCTCAATGGCTTTACACTCAACGGACTCAGCGTGAAAGAAGCCATTGCTGCTACGAAGAAGTTTGTGACGGAGAATAAGTTAGGCCGCGTAAAGGTGAACTTCCGCTTGCGCGATGCAATCTTCTCACGTCAACGCTACTGGGGTGAACCCTTCCCCGTATATTATAAGGACGGCATGCCCCAAATGGTGCCTGCTGAGTGCTTGCCACTCGAATTGCCCGAAGTGACAAAGTTCTTGCCCACCGAAACGGGCGAACCTCCCCTCGGCAATGCTACTCGTTGGGCTTGGGATACGGTGAACAACTGCGTGACCGACAACGATCGCATCGACAATCAGACGGTATTCCCCCTCGAACTCTCTACGATGCCAGGTTTTGCTGGTTCATCAGCCTACTATTTGCGCTATATGGACCCTCGCAACGATGCAGCTCTCGTAGGCGAAGCAGCCGATGAATATTGGCAGAACGTCGACCTCTACATCGGTGGTTCAGAGCACGCTACGGGTCACTTGATTTACTCACGCTTCTGGGATAAGTTCCTCTTCGACCTCGGTGTGTCATGCAAGGACGAGCCGTTCCAAAAGTTGGTTAATCAGGGTATGATACAAGGCCGCTCAAACTTCGTGTATCGTATTAAGGACACCAACACCTTCGTAAGCCTCGGATTGAAGGATCAGTATGATACGACACCTATTCACGTTGACGTAAACATCGTACAGAACGACGTACTCGACATTGAAGCCTTTAAGGCATGGCGTCCTGAGTATAAGACAGCAGAGTTCGTACTCGAAGACGGCAAGTACGTGTGTGGTTGGGCTATCGAAAAGATGTCAAAGTCAATGTACAACGTAGTCAACCCCGACATGATTGTCGAGAAGTATGGTGCTGACACGCTCCGCTTGTACGAAATGTTTCTTGGCCCGATCAATCAGAGCAAGCCTTGGGACTCAAACGGCATTGACGGTTGCTTCCGCTTCTTGCGCAAGGCATGGAACCTCTTCTATCCGCAGAATGGCGATTGGGCCGTTACGGATAGCGAGCCTACAAAGGATAACCTCAAGACACTGCATAAGCTCATCAAGAAGGTGACGGAAGACATTGAGGATTTCTCATACAATACGTCTATCCCGGCCTTCATGATAGCCGTAGGCGAGTGGGCACAGCAGAAGTGTACCAGCCGCAGCGTATTAGAGCAGTTTGTCATCTTGCTCGCCCCCTTTGCACCCCACATCGCCGAAGAGTTATGGCACACGTTGGGCCACACCACTACAGTATGTGACGCTCAGTGGCCTCAGTTTGACGAACAATACTTGAAGGAGGACAAGCAGACGCTCTCTATCTCATTCAACGGTAAGACACGCTTTACACTCGACTTTGCTGCCGATGCTACGAAGGAACAGATACAAGAGGCTGCTCTCACGGCCGAACAGTCACAAAAGCACCTTGAAGGCAAACAAGTCGTTAAGGTAATCGTTGTGCCTGGCCGTATCGTTAACATTGTGGTAAAGTGATTTTTATGGGTTGACAAGTTGACGAGTTAACAGGTTAACAGGTAAGTTACTTCATATAAAAGAACTAACCTACCTGTTAGCTCGTCAATTTTGTTTACTCAATATACACAAGACAAACCTACCCGTTAACTCGTCAACTTGTTAACTCGTCAACAAAAAAATAAATGGTTACAAAATATAGAACAAGCATAGCGCAGGACGTTCGCGACTATGTCATCATTACCCTTGGATTGTTGATGTACGCCATCGGTTTTACCTGTTTCCAACTGCCCTATGAGATTACAACGGGTGGCCTTGCAGGTGCGGGCGCCGTCATTTTCTATGCTACAGGTTTCCCTGTGCAGTACACTTTTTTCTCGGTCAATATCCTTTTGTTAATAGTGGCCGTCAAAGTGTTAGGCTGGCGTTTCTGTTTAAAAACGATTTATGCCGTATTTATGCTCACCTTCTTGCTCGGACTCGTGCAAGAAGTCATGATTTATTGGGGACAAACACGCCCTGACATGTTTCCCGACATCAACCCCCATAGCCGCTTGCCCCAAGTAGTGCAAGGCAATGCCTTCATGTCGTGCATCTTAGGTGCAGCTATCGAAGGTGTGGGCATTGGTTTCGTATTCCTACACAATGGGTCGACGGGTGGCACCGATATTATAGCCTCTATTATTAATAAGTATAAGGATGTCACGCTGGGACAGATGATGATGCTTTGCGACATTATTATCATCACCACAGCCTTCTTCTTACCCGACGGCGATGTAGACAAGTTGCTTTACGGCTACTGCACCCTCATTATCGTTAACCTTATGTTAGACTACGTAGTAGATCGTGGTCGTCAATCCGTGCAATTCCTTATCTTCTCGCGTGAATATGATGCCATAGCCGCAGCCATTAGTGCTACGCATCGTGGTGTCACTGTGCTCGACGGCCAAGGTTGGTATACCAAGCAAGAGCGCAAAGTGCTCGTCGTATTGGCTAAGAAGCGTGAGAGTACCAACATCTTCCGCATCATTCAAAGCATCGACCCTAATGCTTTCGTTTCACAGTCGAAAGTAATCGGTGTCTTTGGCGAGGGCTTTGACCGCATTAAAGTAAAAGCAAAGAAAGAAAACTGAGTTTAATGTGCAAATTGAGTTAATGTGCAAATTGAGTTAATGTGCAAATGCTGAGTTAATGTGCAAATGTGCAAATATGCAAATGTGCAAATTGTCGCCTTTGTACGCTGAGTAATTAAAACTTCATTCAATCATTTGCACATTTGCACATTCTCACATTTGCACATTAACTCAGCATTTGCACATTAACTTTCCTCTTCCATTTTTATGAAAAATACTTCCTCCGTCCCCACCTTGGTGTTTGCCACCAATAATGCTAATAAGTTATCAGAGATACGTGCCATCTTTGGCGATAAGTTACATATCCTTTCGTTGGCCGACATCGACTGCCACGACGACATACCCGAAACGGCTGACACCCTTGAAGGCAATGCCCTTATCAAAGCTCGTTGGGTAAAGGAACGCTATGGCTTCGATTGCTTTGCCGACGATACGGGGCTTGAAGTGTCAGCTTTAGGCGGTGGTCCTGGTGTACACACAGCCCGCTATGCCTACCCCGATCGTCACGACCCCGAAGCCAATACCCAGAAGCTCTTGGCCGAACTTGACGGCAAGGCAGACCGCTCGGCACAGTTTCGCACGGTCATAGCCCTTATTCAAAATGGTGAAGAACACCTCTTCGAAGGCATCGTGCGTGGTCAGATAGCTACCGAAAAGCGCGGCACAGCAGGTTTTGGCTATGACCCAGTGTTCGCCCCTGAAGGCGAAGGCGGCAAGACCTTTGCCGAACTCGGTGCAGACGTGAAGAACCACATCTCACACCGCGCACGCGCTGTGGCCAAATTGGCAGCATTCTTGAACAAATAATAAAGTACAGTTTAAAGGTTATAAAGTTAGTTTAGTTAATTATCAACGTGATGTAACCTCATAACCTCCAAACAGGAAACCGAATTATTTCCCCTACTAACTATCACGAAACGACACAACAAATATGAAAAAAATTCTGTTCACGTTTATTCTGTTCTTAGGCTGTGCCGTTTCGGTACTTGCCGACTCAACGGCAGATGCCCTGCGTTGGAATTACCAACTCTCTTATCACAATGCCACTCACACGCAAGCTGTGGGTAATTGGGTGTATACCGTTTTCAATGGCAACCTTTTAGCCTATGATAGTGAGACGGGGCAGTCGTACACGCTCGACAAGATGTCGGCTGGACTCTCAGACATGGGCATAAAAGCGCTTGCGTGGTCTAACACACAACAATGCTTAATTCTACTTTATAAGAATAATAACATCGACCTTGTTTACCCAACAGGCGATGGACGCTTTAGCGTAACCAATGTGCCACAAATCAAAAACTTTGAAGAGGAAATCACAATCGATCGCCTCTCTGCCAATGGTGATTGGGCTTGTATGAGTACGTCGAAAGGTGTCATTGTGTTCGATGTAAAGGGACAGACCGTGCGTGGGTACTATAAGTTAGGACGAGCCGTCAACGACGCCTTTGTAAAGGACGGCAAGGTGTACGCTGCCGTTTCCGACCGCATATTGGTAGGTAAAATGACGGACGACCTTTATGTTGCTACTTCATGGGAAGTTGCCTACTTATGGATTACTGCAGGACAGTTTGTAGCAACTGCTGACGGCACTATTTATGCGGCTCTAAACTATTACACAAGCGAGACATTGGGCGTGGTGCAAGGCATCGGTCGCCTCGGCATTACAGAAGATAAGGCGCTGACGGTCCAGCTATTGGTAACAGGTTCGGCTCCTTTCCAAGGTACGTCGAATGGTAAGCTGGTGCAGTTTACGAGCAAGAGTGCTGTATTTGCCTTCAATAGCGAGCGTCCTGACGAGGTGGAACTTAACATCGCTACAGCCTCTACCTATGCTGATGTAGCACGTACTACCAGTGGACTTACCCTTATAGCACAAGGCGATAAGGGACTTAACGTATATCAACTCAATGCAACGCAAACAGAGTTACCTACCCCCATAGGTACGGTGGGTAATTTAGGGCCGCGCCATACGGGTAGTTACTCATTGCTTTTCGACCATAATCGTCTCTTTGTGGCAGGTAGCCAATTCTCTGAAGATGATGTAGAGGGTTTCTTTGGTTGCTATGATGGTACGAAATGGAGTGACATGGACGAAGACCGCGCTCGCACGGAAACGAGTTATGAAGGTCGCTACGGCATGAAGTATAAGAACACTTCACACATGGCTGTCGATCCTTCTGACCCCGAGCATGTGTTTATGACCAGTATGCTTGAGGGCCTTTATGAATATCGGAATGGCAAGATCGTCAACCTTTACAATACCGACAATTCGGCTTTGCAGTGTCCTCCCGTTGTGGATGCCAGTGCACGTAATAGTAATGTGCGCCTTGGTGGTTGTGCTTTCGACAAGGATGGCAATCTCTGGATAACGAACAACTATGCTGACACGTTACTCACCGTCTTAAAGCCAAATGGCGATTGGATGCATGTGGCAGGCTATTACAATTCGTACTGGCAGGGAGCCGAACGCATCCTATTCGATTCGCGTGGCTACTTATGGGTAAATGGACGTACGTGGACCAATCCTATTGGTGCGGGTATCATGTTGCTTGACTATGGTGGAACGCTCAACAATAAGAGTGACGACCGCTCTGTATACTTTACTGCTGCTAATAACGAAGACGGCACGTCATGTGATTTCTCGAATGTCATGGCACTGACCGAAGATAAGAACGGTCAGATATGGTTTGGTTGCGTTTCGGGTATCTACAACATTCCCGATCCTAAGCAGTGCTTCAAAACAGGCTTTACGGTCAATCAGCCGAAAGTGCCTCGCAACGATGGTACGGACTATGCGGACTACCTCTTAACGGGTGTAACCGTTTCTGCGATTTGTGTTGATGCGGGCAATCGTAAATGGATAGGCACGTTTGGTGCGGGCATTTACTTAGTCAATGAAGATGGATCGGAGATATTGCAACACTTTACGGCAGACAATTCGCCTTTGCTTTCTGACAATGTCTACGACTTCGCTATCAATCCTAACAACGGTCGCCTCTACATTGCTACTGACCAAGGTCTTTGCAGTTATGATGCAGGTTCTACAGAGGCACAACCTACACTTGACAAGGCAAACCTCCGTATATTCCCCAACCCCGTTCGTCCTGACTATCGAGGTCCCGTTACGATAGCAGGACTCACCGAAGGATCAGAAATAAAAGTGCTCACCACAAGTTCGCAACTTGTTGCTCGCGGCACGTCAGTAGGTGGTTCTTGGCAGTGGGACGTTACGCAACAAAACACTGGCGAGCGCGTTGCCCCTGGCGTATATTACATCATGGTGGCTACTGCCGACGGTAAAACAGCCGTTGCGGGGAAGGTAGTGGTTATTTAATGAGTTTAATAAGTTTAATAAGTTTAATAAGTTTATTGAGTTTAATGAGTTTATTGAGTTTAATAAGTTTAATAAGTTTATTGAGTTTAATTGGTGTTCAGAATTTTGGGTCTGTTACAAGCCGTGTGAATAAGTAAAGAAATAGGTAGGCGATGCGTCCTCGCGTCGGCATTGTCAAGTTGGGACTCAAAGCCCCAACTTGACAATACAACCTGCTTAGTAATATTGTCCTGTATTTGCTTGCCCACACGATTTGTAATAGCACCATCATTTTGAACACCTATTTTAAATATATATATCATATATACCTTCCAAAAGCATGAGACCACTCACAACGTTACGCTTTAGTCCTATTGTACTGCTAACCTACATTGTACTATTCATGATACCTGAGGTGGTGCAGCTCAATACCTCACGTTGGTGGGACCCCATAGTGGCCACAATATTCAACTTGGCACTTTACACGACAGTAGCGTGGGCGCTTTGCCTTATAGCCAATATGGGAGGTAAGAGGGGAAGATGTGTTGTTCATATCATCTTCCACACATTGTTGGCTGCGTATGTTGTGTCGAGCCTTTTCCTAACGTTGTGCTTTCATCGTCATTGGGACGCTTACACCATACAGTTTGTTTACGAGACCAACTGGCGAGAAGCCAAAGAGTTCCTTTTGACCTACCTCTTCTCGTGGTCAGTAGGAGCGTCTTTACTTCTCGTTGTAGTCCTTTTTACAGCCGAAGTCGTGTTGAGCAGACGAGGACGGCAGTTATCGCTCGTGCCCAAGGCAAGGTGGACTCGTACTTTATGGGGCGCATGGCTGCTGCTAATGTTAGGACACGCTTACTTTTTCAGTTTCAATGCAGATGAGAATTTTGATCGTACTGCGCGTTGCTTTTCACCTATTAAGCGCAATGCTTTTTGGAACCTGTGGCAGTCGTGCTTAAAGTATGGCGAGTTTAGAGCTGAGTTTGAGCGTTGTGCTACGGTGCAACAGCAGTATAACGAACACCCCCAATGTGCCGAGACGGAAGCTGATTTGGTATTTATTATTGGCGAATCCTTCTCTCGCCACATGAGCAACCTCTACGACGGTGCTTACAATACGAATCCACTCTTGATGCAACGTCAGCGCACGGACAAGGGACGGCTCTTTGTCTTTACCAACGCTATAGCTACGGACAATGGTACGACGCAAAACTTTAAGTACTTTATGTCCACCGCTTCGGTCGATCAGAAGGGCGTTGCATGGTGTGATAGTCCGCTCTTTCCCACCATTTTGCGGCGATGTGGCTACAACGTAACTTTCTATAGCAACCAGTTCGCGCCCAACGACAATCTTGGACAGTGGGACGCTTCAATGGGATTTGTCAATCACCCCGGCATTGAACCTTACCTCTTCAACCACCGCAATACGCAGAAGTACGACTATGACCTTCCACTTATTACGGACTATGCCCAACATCGCGCAGCGCTTGAACGCCCTCAGCGCAACCTCACTATTTTCCACCTTTATGGTCAACACGTAGGTTTCGCTATGCGTTTTCCGCCAGCCTTTGCCCGTTTCAAGGCCAGCGATGTGAGTAAGCGTTATGCGATGCGTCCGACTTCGAAGTCACAGTTGGATCAGGCGCAGCGGCAGGACGTAGCTGACTACCTTAACGCCACTGCCTATAACGATGTGGTAGTAGATAGTATCATTCGCCTTTTTGAACGACGCAATGCCCTTATTGTTTACTTCTCTGACCATGGTGAGGAGGTACACAATTTTCGTCGGCAGGCGGGGCGAACCGACCTATCGACCGATACGCCAGAGGCTTTTCGCTGTCAGTTAGATGTGCCGTTGCTTATCTACATGACACCTCAATACCTCAAGCTCCATCCTCAACAGGCGCAACGTGTGGCATCTGCCCTTCACCGCAAATTTACGACCGACAACTTGCCTCACCTCTTGTTCGACCTATTGGGAGTACATTCCCGATATTTCGATCCTTCGCGCAGCGTTATCAATGAGCATTACGTCGAGCCGCACAAAAGCTTGTTACAAAACGGACGGGAATATTAGGGAATGCTTAGTAAATGTGCAAATGTGCAAATGTGAGAATGTGCAAATGCTTGGTGAATGTGCAAATGCTTGGTGAATGTGCAAATGTGAGAATGTGCAAATGTGCAAATTGTCGCCTTGTACAGCTGAGTTCTTTTATAAGTTATAATCATTTGTACCTTAACAATATATTGCTATAGCATCATTCTTCGGTGCGGTAACAAAATGTGACCATTTACACATTTGCACATTTACCAAGCATTTGCACATTTGCACATTCTCACATTTGCACATTAAATAATGTAATTTCGTAATTTTATGGAAAATTTCATATCAGATTTAGCCATTATCCTCATATCGGCAGGTATCGTTACGCTACTGTTCAAACGCTTGAAGCAACCCCTCGTGTTGGGCTACATTGTGGCAGGCTTCTTGGCAGGACCGCACATGCCCTATACGCCCAGTGTGAGCGATATGACGAGCATACATACGTGGGCTGACATCGGTGTGATATTCCTCATGTTTACGCTCGGCCTTGAGTTTTCGTTTAAGAAGATAGTCAAGATGGGGGTGGGTCCTATCATAGCTGCTTGTAGCGTAATGTTCTGCATGATGAGTGTTGGCAGCATGGTGGGCCACTTCTTCGGCTGGGGCAGCATGAACAGCCTCTTCTTAGGCGGCATGTTGGCGATGTCGAGTACCACCATTATCTATAAAGCCTTCGACGACTTAGGACTTCGCCAACAGAAGTTTGCGAGTGAGGTGCTTTCCGTACTTATCTTGGAAGATATATTAGGTATTCTCCTCATGGTCGTGCTCAGCGCTGTAGCCGTGTCGCGAAAGTTTGAGGGAATGGCGTTAGTTGGCAGCCTATTGCAGTTGGGCTTCTTCCTTATTCTATGGTTTGTCGTAGGCGTATACGTCATACCTATCTTTCTACGTAAAGCCCACCGACTGATGAATCGCGAGACGTTGCTCGTTGTGAGCATTGGTCTCTGTTTCCTACTCGTCGTCGTGGCTCAAAAGGCTGGTTACAGTTCCGCCTTTGGTGCCTTTATGATGGGCAGTATTTTAGCCGAAACGTTAGAGGCTGAACAGATAGAGCGCGTTGTGTCGCCCGTCAAGGACTTGTTTGGTGCTATCTTCTTCGTGTCAGTTGGCATGTTGGTCGACCCCGCCGTGTTAGCCACCTATTGGCTGCCCATACTCGTTATCTGCTTAGCGATTATTGCGGGGCAAGCCGTGTTTGGCACCACCAGTTTCTTGCTCTCAGGTCAACCCTTACGCATCGCTGTGCAAGGTGGTTTCTCGTTGGCACAGATTGGTGAGTTTGCCTTCATCTTAGCCTCATTAGGTACAACGTTGGGCGTAACGAGCGATTTCCTTTATCCCGTCGTTGTGGCGGTGAGCATCATCACCACCTTCTTCACTCCTTACATGATACGTGCCGCGCGTCCTACTTATCAATGGCTTGAACGCATTGTACCCGCCAACGTTATGCAGCGTTTGGCTGAACGCGGAACGAAAGCCGCGCCTACGATAGCACACGAGGAGGGCGTTTGGAAGCGTTTGCTCACCGCCCTCGTAAGTCAAGTGGGTGCTTACCTCACGCTGAGTGTGGCCGTTATCCTCATCTCCTTCTCCGTATTATTGCCCTTGAGCCGTGCTCTGTTGGGACATTGGTGGGGCAATGCTGTGTGTGGACTGCTGACGCTCATCGTATCGTCACCCTTCTTGCGCGCTATTGTGATGCGTAAGAACCATTCAGAGGAGTGGAAAGAACTGAGCCGTCAAGGTCGCCTTCACCGCATGGCCCTTTGGATCACCTTTGTGTTGCGTTATGCCATAGCTGCCGCAGCCGTTTATTATGTGTTCAACTTCTTGTCGCCCCTATGGTGGCCGTGGCACGTGGCAGCAGCCATTGCCGTAGTGGGACTCTTTATTGCTTCACGTCAAACAAAGTGGATAAGCATCAAAATGGAGCGCACCTTCTTACAAAACCTTCGTTCGCGTGAGGCACGTGCCCTGGCCGACGGCACAGAACCTGGCTATGCTGGTAGGCTTACCAATCGCAACATTCATATAGCCGAACTCGAAGTGCCCGATAATAGTGCATGGGCGGGTCGCCGCTTGCGTGAATTGGCCTTTAGTCATGAAGACGGGGTGATGATCGCTGCCATTGTGCGTGGCGCGCATCGCATCAACGTGCCTGATGGTGAGGCAATGATATTCCCTACTGACCGCATAGAGGTGATTGGTAGCGATGATAGTCTGCAACACTTCCAACAACGTATGCAAAGCGAACAGGCGGCCTATCCCTTGGCTGCCAGCCGTTTGCAGTTGCGCCGTCTGCTCATACGTCAAGGCAGTCCCTTTATCGGCCTCGCTTTGCGTGACAGTAATATTCGTTCTGCCTATCACTGCATGGTAGTAGGATTTGAAGACAGTGACGGCAATATTATTCCTGCTACGGCCGAACGCGTTATTCTCCGCAATGATGTCCTTTGGGTCGTAGGCGAGGACGACCACCTCACCACCTTGCGCAGCAAAGCACGTGAAGTGGTGACGGTATAGGGTTAAATAGTTTGTTTAGTAATGCTTTTAAATTTGCACAAGTCGTTTTTTTGAACATTACTTAGCCTGATTATCAACGTGACGTAACTCAACCTCCAACCTTCTAACCTCTTAACCTTCTAACTCACTCCCTTATCTCCCTAACGAATGGACCTTTCCCACTTACTTTCCCCTTCCAAGACGAATGCTGTGCGTGGCATTTGTGCTTTAGCTATATTTCTGTTTCACATCATCATTGGCATTAGTTCCTCAGCCGTGTTTCACTTTTGGGGAGGCATGTTTGTGGCCGTATTCTTAATCCTGAGTGGCTATGGCATCAATGAGTCGTTTCATAAGCACGGCCTAAAAGACTATTGGCACAAACGACTGACCAAGGTGATCGTCCCCACCTTGGTCTTTGCCAGTTGCTTTAGCTTATTCGACCCGCAACGCAATATGCAAACCCTTGTAAATGAGGTGCTTTATATAACCCCAACATATTGGTTCGTCTTTCACGTGACCAAGTGTTACGTCGTGTATTGGTTGGCGCGACGCTATATGGGGAAGCGTTGGGGGCTATTTTTGATATTGTGTGCAGTAGTTTGCTTAAATTATCAAGCTTGCGATATGCACTTAGAATCAGAACAATCGTTCTCATTCTTGTTCGGTGTACTCTTGTCCGAGAAGAAAGAATGGTTCAACCGCCAGTCAGCACAAAAGGTGCGCGTGGCTGTGTGTGGCTGTTTCCTTATCGGGTTATTGGCTTTTGGCTTAAAGCCCTTACCCACCTTGCACGCCTATATAGGTACGGTACCCTATAACTACTTACTTTGCCCCTTTCGCTTGACGTGGGGCATCGTCGCCCTTTACCTACTCGCACGACTCAATGTGATAGAACGCAGCCGAATGCTTGCCTTTTGTGGCAGAACGAGTTTAGAGGTGTACATTGCCCATATCCCCCTGTTGCCGCTTATTACCACGCTATCGAGTGTGCCCACCTTCGTAGGGTTTAGTATTCTGTCGTTCGCATTATTATACGTCTACACCACCTATGTGCAGCCGCGCCTAACGTTGCCCATGGGACTATACTTGGTGGTGAACGCCTTATTCGTAGCCAAATATTCAGCTCGCATACAGCCCACACTTTCTCCTTACCTCACGTTTGCCACTTTAATTATCGGCTTTCTATTCTTACATTACGTCTTGCCTTGGCTCATGCAGCGTGAGCGTGCTTATAAGCCATGCCTCGTCGCAGCTCTGTTGGCCGTTGTGGGAATGGTCGTTGTGCAGTATGCAGTCGATCCCTATAGTATTCAAGTAGACCGTTGGTCGGCCCTCCACTTCCCGATTCAAAATATGTTGCATGGCGTTTATCCCTATATAGCTTCTACACATTTAGGCGGTAATGCGTCGCCCTTTCCCGTGTGGCAAATTGTTCACGTACCATTCTATCTTTTGGGTAATGTCGGATTGTCGTTCTTTGCGGCGTTGGCTTTGTTTCTGTGGAGCGTGTATAGTCGATGGGGGAAACGTGCCTTTTTGGGTGCCTTCGTGTTGTTCGTGGCAGCCCCAGGCGTATGGTACGAAGTGGCCGTTCGCAGCGATTTTATAGCCAACCTATTGTTGGTGGGTGCCTTTGTCAATTGGTTGAGCGGTCGCATCACGACAGCGTGGTTGACAGGTCATGCCATTGTATTAGGTATTGTCGCTGGACTCTTTGCCAGCACGCGATTGGTCACACTTATCCCCTTGGGACTCTTGCTCTTGCCTTATTACTTTCGTGCGCCTTTGCGTGTTAAGGTAGTGTTGCCCATAGTATTCGGTATTACGTTTGCGCTCACATTTGCTCCCTTTGCTTTATGGGATTGGCAGGACTTCTTTTATCACAAAAACAATCCGTGGTCGTTACAGACGCGTCAGGGCAACACGTCAGATTTCTTCATCTTCTTACCGCTGGCACTTTTCTTATCCCTTTCGTGGCGCGGCAATTGGCAGCGTTATTATGCTTATGCTGGTTTGATGTTATTCCTCTTCGTTTGCATCACTTTTGTGCATAACATGTACTTGTTGGACAACTTCAATCTCTTCTCGCCCACTTTTGATATTACTTACTACAATAGCCTCTTACCCTTCGTTATCGTGGGCATGGTGAATAAGATAAACTGCAATTTATCGGCCTAACGAGAATGAACATTAACGAATAATTAACGAAAAAAATTAATGAAATAATTAATGTTCAATTAATGATAATTAA
>OMEA01000814.1_pt1 | contig 14522 bp, 8 predicted proteins | sample 1645321 | NCBI WGS metagenome assembly OMEA01 (sample SAMEA103958151, study PRJEB25191) | human gut metagenome
GACGGTGACACTTCGCGGAACTCCGGTCGGTTCACCGTCTTGCCGTATGAGAGGCGCAGCTGGTGTTTGTCGGAGATTTTGTATGTGGTGTTGAGCGACGGGAAAAGGTCGCTGTATTTATAGAAATGGCTCAACGGGCTCGGGCGGTCGTCGCGGGTGTTGGTCACCAGTTCCATCTTGTCGTATTCATAGCGCACGCCGGCATATACGTTCAGTTTGCCAAGGGGTAGGGTGGCAGCGAGATATCCTGCCCCCATAGTGTTGTGTCCCTTATAGTTGTCTCTCATGTTCGGCTCTTCCAGCAGATACAGCTTGTCCTGTCCGAAGTTGTCACTGTTGCTCAGCAGTGTAGGTAAATTGCTTTTGCGGAAGTCCGCAGGCAGAGTGTTGTTTTCCGGCTCCCAGTTGTATATGAACTCGCGAGTCTTGTATTCACGTGTACGGTATTCACCGTATGCACCAACCTTTATGGATGGTCTCCATCCGTTCAGGTCGAAGTCGTGTTTGTCGTTTACTGCAGCCGACAGTATATGTTCGTCGAGTTTTGTCCATTCCCTCGAAATGTCGTTTCCTGTGGTCAGCTGTATCGTTCCCGTCTCCAGAGCGTCGTTCTGCAGATAGCGTCGGCGGTCAGGCACGTTGCGGTTGGCATAAGAGTAGCTGAGACTCCAGTCCAGTTCATCGTCGTTCAGCGTATGCTTGCCCGTGAACTGTCCGTTGTATGTAGTGCGGCTGCGGTAGTAATATTCCGCCGAGCGAGTGTCGTTGTTCTGTTCGTCCACTCCCTGTCTGAACGTGTAGCGGTCGTTGCCCAGCTGGTTGAAGATGTTTTTCATCTGGAACTTGCTGTTGCCTCCGGCAGTGAGCAGCGTCAGATTGAGCATAGCGCCGAGACGGGCGTTGTGGTTATACTGGTTGTCGAGAGAGTTGCTCAGGTATATGGAACGGTCGTTGCGCTCGTCGTACACACCGAACTGGTTGTTCTGCATATCACTGAACGTGCGGTATTCGTTTGTGTAGTTCAGGGCGGCGATCATTCCAAGCTGGTTTCTGCCCAGTTTCCATCTTCTGCCGATGTTAGCCGACAGTTTCAAGTCGCCGAAAGGCTTCATGCTCTTTGTTATCCAATCATTGTTCAGTCCGTTCCCCGTCAGGTCCGTTCCTCCGTTGCCGATAGGGCGGAGTGAGGCATTGAATCCCCCGTTGAGACTTCTCATGCCGTTGTCGAATCCGAGGAAATCAGTTGCCGAACCCTTGGCATGTGTGAAGTCGTGGAACACCGATGTCGTGTTCCAGTTGCCGCCCACCTGCACCTGCGTGATGCTTTCTGCCGGTATGTCTTTGGTGTTCACCACGATGAATCCACCGGTGTAGTCGGCAGGATATTCCGGTGACGGCGTTTTCACGATCTGCATGTTGTCGATCTGTGCGCTCGGTATGAGGTCGAACGAGAAAGCCCTCGAATCAGCCTCAGAGCTTGGTGCCGCTCCACCGTTTATCCACACATTGTTGTATCTCTGCGACAAGCCGCGCACCATCACGAACTTGTCATCGATAAGGCTTACGCCCGGCACACGTCTGATCACCTCTCCCGCATTGGTGTCCTGCGTTTTTCCAATCTCCTGTGCAGAGACGTTGTTCACTATGACGGGACTGTTCTTCGCTACTTGCACCATAGCCGTTTCCGTGTTTCTCCGTGCGATCCCGGTTACGGTGACTTCACCCAGCGTCTGTTCTTCGGGCGTCAGCACTACGCTAATCATCTGAGGCTGGTCACTCGCCAGAACCCCGTCAATTTTTTTATTCTCGTATGCCACGTACTTTATCGTCAGCGTGTACTTGGCATTTGAATCCAATCCTGTAAGCTTGAAGTTGCCGTCAATGTCAGTAGCGGCAATGAAATCGGTGCCGTCCACCTGCACCGTAGCTCCTATGAGAGCCTCATTCGACTTTGCGTCGGTCACTTTGCCGATGATGTCGGCGGCCATTGTCCCTATCACAGGGACGACCATCATCATTGTGGTTGCCAGAACCTTCTTTACCTTTCTGTCCATACAATAAAATCGTTTGTTTTCTTTGTCCGGTGCAAAGATAGGGGCGTTATGTTACAGTATGGTTTCAACAATGTTGTCATATTCGTACATAAGTGCTACAATGCCGTTGCATGTCTTCTGTCTGTTTGACAGCCAAAGGAGTTTGTCAGGGAAAACATTTCATGACCTTGCCGTAATAGAAGAAAAACGCATTAATGTTTGTATGTATCTAATAAATGCCGTACATTTACGGTCGGAAACAATAATGGCAACGATTATGGCATTGAAACTATATCCATTAGGAATACAGACATTTGAGAGAATCCGTAGGGAAGACAAACTCTATATCGACAAGACGGAATACGTATACCGTATGGCACACACCAGCGGAGTGTATTTCTTTTTGGGGCGCCCTCGCCGTTTTGGAAAGTCGCTGCTTGTATCCACTTTCCAAAGCTACTTTGAGGGAAAGAAAGATTTGTTCAAGGGACTTGCCATTGAAAAACTGGAAAAGGAATGGACAGAATATCCAGTGTTGCACTTTGATATGAGCGGCGGAAAGCATATGAATCCACAACAACTGGAGGAATATCTGGGCTATAGACTGAAGGACGAAGAACTGAAATGGGGAATCAGCAGTCCGGCTAACGGCAGCAACAACCGATTGATAGACCTTGTTAATGCTGCATACCGAAAGTCTGGCAAACAGGTTGTTGTGCTCGTTGACGAATACGATGCGCCGATGCTCGACGCTGCCCATGAAAAGGAACAACTTGACGAGCTGCGCAATATAATGCGCAATTTTTACAGTCCTCTTAAATTTTGCGAGGCAAAGCTACGTTTCGTGTTCCTCACGGGAATCACGAAATTTTCACAACTTAGCATCTTCAGCGAACTGAACAATATCACCAACATATCCATGAATGATGATTATGCAGGAATCTGCGGCATCACGAAAGATGAACTGCTGACCCAGATGTCGGCAGACATAGATGTGTTGTCGAAGGCAATGGGGATGGACAGGACACAGACCATCGGCAGGCTGAAAGACAATTATGATGGTTATCATTTCTCCGCTTCCTCTCCCGACGTGTTCAATCCCTTCAGTCTGCTAAGCTGTTTTGCAGAAAAGAAATTCGAGGCATACTGGTTCGCTTCAGGCACTCCTACATATCTTATAAACATGATGCGCAAATACGATGTGCAGCCTGTCGACATTACACGTGTTGAGGCTTCTGCCAGCGAGTTTGATGCTCCTACGGAGAATATGCCGACCATAATGCCGCTGCTCTATCAGAGCGGCTACATCACCATAAAAGACTACAACAGAGATTATGACTACTATACTCTCGACGTGCCTAACAAAGAAGTGAGGCTTGGACTTACCAAGGCACTGATCCCATCAACGGATATTACTTTATAGGGTGCCCAGTTCTATGTTCTCGTTTTAGAGTACGTTTTAGTAACGCTACAAACATCATCCCCAATTGCTTCTATCTAAGAAAAGTGCGGATATCCGCAAAAATCTTTCATGGAATTGATAAAATGACTATATTTGCAGAAGAAAAATGCGGATATCCGCAAAAATCTTTTGTAGACTATGGTTATAGAGAGAAATAAATATCTGCAGGAACTGGTCAGTTGTCGGCATAACGGACTGGTGAAGATTATTACAGGAATGAGGCGTTGCGGCAAATCGTTCCTGCTGTTCAGACTGTTCCGAAGGTTTCTTGAGGATAATGGAGTGGCGAACGACCATATCGTGGAAATGGCTTTCGATGATTACGCTTTCAAGGAATTTCGCAATCCCGACAAGTTCTATGCCTACGTGAAGGGCAGGATTATCGACGACCAACCTTATTATATATTGCTTGATGAGGTGCAGATGCTTGATGAGTTTGAGGATGTGCTCAACGGACTGTTGCATATCCCCAATGCCGACGTGTATGTGACGGGCAGCAATGCCAAGTTCCTTTCAAAGGACATAATAACCGAATTTCGTGGCAGGGGCTATCAGATACATGTGTCGCCATTGAGCTTTGCAGAGTTCATGAGCGTTTATGAGGGCGACCGCGAGGATGGCTGGAACGAATATCTGCTTTATGGCGGACTGCCACCTGTAGTGCTTCTGAAAACGGAAGAGGAGAAAGTGAAGCTCCTTGACAGTCTGCTGGCTGAGACATATATAATAGATGTTGTGAACCGAAACAAGATAAAGAACGATTCAGAACTGAATGATCTCTTCAAGATTCTTGCCTCGGGGATAGGTGGACTGACAAATCCGCAGCGTCTTTCAAATACCTTCCAGTCTGTGAAGAATGTATCCATAAGTCCGGCAACGATAAAGAAATACATCGAATGCCTTTCTGATGCATTCCTTCTGGAGTCTTGCAACCGTTATGACGTGAAGGGAAGAAAATACATCGGTACTCCGTTGAAATATTATTTCTCCGATTTGGGCATACGCAATGCCCTGCTCGGTTTCCGTCAGCAGGAGAAGACCCATCTTATGGAGAATGCCGTATACAATGAACTTTGTGCAAGGGGCTATAGTGTTGATGTCGGCAATGTGGAAGTGAATACCGTAGACGAGAAAGGAACCAAGGTAAGGCGAATGCTTGAGGTGGATTTCGTGTGCAACCGTGGTTACAAGCGCTGCTACATACAGTCGGCACTCAGTCTGCCAGACAGAGAGAAAATGCAGCAGGAGTCAGCTTCCTTGCTCCGCATCGACGACAGTTTCATGAAATACGTCATAACCGGCGACCGCATAAAGAAATACCAGAACGACGACGGTATCGTAATAATGAATGTGCTTGATTTCCTATTGGACGAGCAGTCGGTATAACCCTTCGGGGAAAGAAAAAAATCAATATTATGTATGCATAAAATATATGTTTCCACTTGCAGCGCATTCATAAAAACATTATTTTTGCAAAAACATATTTTGAAAAATCATTTTCAGAAAAATCATATTCCATGGAGTTTGTAGACAGAGGCAAGGAACAGAAGCGTCTTAAAAGGGCTTTTGAATCCGAGACGAAGAAATTCGTCGTGATATACGGGCGCAGACGTCTTGGCAAGTCAACATTGCTGAAGAGAGTGATAACTGACGAAGACGTGTATTTTGAAGCAGGCCGCCAAGAGACACAAGTGCAGATTTCGCTCCTGGCTGGTACGATAGCCAATTTGTACAGCGGATTTGACATGCCTCTTTATCCTACGTGGGAGTCTGTGCTTACGGCATTCAACAAGGTATGCAGGGAAAATACCGTGCTCGTACTTGATGAGTTCCCATATATGGTGGAGAAGGATTCCTCTTTGCCTTCCGTCTTGCAGCATATCCTTGATAGTGGTGAACTGCGGTATAATCTTGTAATCTGCGGTTCATCACAGCGTATGATGCAGCATTTTGTACTTGACAGTACAGACCCTCTATACGGCAGAGCACACGAAAAGATGAACCTTCGTCCGATTCGTCCGCAGCATTGGCAGGAAGCCATACATTTAGACGCTGTCAGCACGATAGAAGAGTACAGCGTGTGGGGCGGTGTGCCCCGCTATTGGACTCTGCGTGAGGAATATCCGTCATTGCGCGAAGCAATAAACGAACTGATACTCGACGAGCACGGCATTCTGTACGGTGAGCCGAGTGCGCTCTTTATTGATGAGGCTAACGACATAGCTCCATTCCAGTCCATCATGACAGCCCTCGGGCATGGCAACACACGATATTCTGCCGTGGCATCAGCCATAGGAAAGAAGACGACGGAGATATCCAAGCCGTTGAATGCCTTGACGGAGATGTCGTATATCAGTAAAGAAATTCCTTTCGGTGAAAGTGAGGAAAAGACAAAAAAGACATTGTATGTCATCGATGACAACTTCATGGCGTTCTACTATACGTTTATCGAGCCTCACCGTTCGATGCTTGCTCTCGGAAGAACATCTTTTGTTATGCAGAAAATAGGAAGCGGTTTCCCTGCATTCGTAGGGAATGTATGGGAGCGGCTGTGTCAGACAGCTGTTTCGGGGAACGAGCTTTTCGGACATACATGGGGGATGGCCCGCCGCTGGTGGGGAAAGGCTTCTGTTTATGAAGACGGGCGTAAGACACCTGTAGGCTATGAAGACCTGGAGTTTGATGTCGTGGCAGAAGCCATCGGTGACAAGAACACAATCCTTGTAGGAGAATGCAAATGGAAATCAGCAGACTTTGCAGACCGTCTGCTTGCCAAGCTAAAGGCAAAGACAGAAAAGGCTCCGTTCTCGCAAGGCAAGAATATCGTGTATGTGCTCTTCCTTAAAGAGCACCCTCTTTCCGAGGTAGACTGCTGCATCCTTTATCCTGACGACGTGTTGAAATATCAGCCGGAATGACATTCTGGCCATACATTTTGCTGTTGCAATTTGCATCATCAAGAAAATAGAAAAGCGGAATCGCAAAGTTTTGAAGTTGCAATTCCGTTTTGTATTAATTCAGAAGATCCTAATTTCTTTTGTGGTTTATAAATGTCGCCATATTGCAGGGATATACAGACCTTGCCGGTTGGCGGAATTAATTCAACCCAAATCGGTCATTAGGGCTTGCTTGGATTTGGATTTTTAGAAGAGTGGATTTTGTTTGGCTTTTGATGAGTAATAGCGAGTGTTGATATGAGTAAAAATTGCCAATATCGCTGATTCTCAGTATAAACAAGAATTTTCAAAAAAACTGTCAGACCATCTGGTTTTTGATAGTAACATTCTGACAGGCAGACAGTTGGCTACCTGACGATTGTCAGCCAACTGTCTGGATGGTTTGCTGATGAAAGGAAGGTCGCCATTGAACTTGTCTTCATCAACGCTCAATACTTGGTGGTTGCCTTTCTCCTTCAGGCTTTGATCAAAATCTTTTTTCAAAAGAGCGGAGATAAGAGTCTTTGCTATGCGCTCGTCCTCCATAAGGTATTTGAATACAGAGTCGTATATCGGATTAGCAATGTTTACCATCATAGGCTTTATACTTATTTGTTTTCTACAAACACTTTGCCATCGAGTGCAAAAGAGAGTTTACTCTCAATTTGCCGAGTTCAGCCAGATGTTATTCAAATATACATATATTTTCTATAAGGCCCAAAGCATCGGGTGTAATAATTCTCTGTCCAACCGGAAAAATATGTGTCGTTCGTCATGTCGTAGTAGTCATTCAGAGCCTGAACATCCTTATTATAAATAAGGAATGACACGTTGCCGGAATTCATTTAGCGCATACTTACACCTTATGACCGATTTGACGTAGAATGGGCACGCCGCTTGCCCAACAAGGGCAAGGTGCTTGCCCCACATGGGCACGCTGCTTGCCCCGGATGGGCAGAAAAGACTCCAGGCGGTTGCCCAATAAGTTAATGTTGTAATATCCATATTCCTGTTTTCAGGATTCTGCCAACACATGCAATTCCTGTCATCTGAATACCTGCTGTCAGATACTTCCTCTTATCTGCAAATCATCCAGACAATCGGCTGACAATCGTCAGATAGTCAACTGTCTGTTTGTCAGAATGTTACAATGAAAAACCAGACAATCTGACAGTTTCGACCGTTTTTTGTGATATTACATTTTTCTTTATACTATTTCCGTTATGACTATTTCTCCTTTTTCTCCTTTCTGTCACAAATATTATAATAATCTTGTAAAAATGCAGTTTAGTGGTGTAAAATGTTTGTATTTTGTTTGAAAATGTCTATATTTGCAAAATCTGTGATTTGTGACACGAGTATCAACATTATAAACCCCTTTAAATATGAAACACTTATTCCAATCAAAGACGATGGCAGCATGGATCACTATGCTTCTCGTCGCCATTTGTGCTCTGCCAGAAAGAGTCGCGGCACAGATCATTTTCCAAGAAGATTTCGATTATCCCGTGGGCGACCTGCAATCGCAGGGAGGTTGGGTGCGTTATGGCAGCAATGCCGAAGCCCCGATCCAGGTGCTCGACAAGCAGCTCTCTTATCCTGGATATAACGACGACGCTCCGGCAAAGAGCGTGAAGATAACATCTGTTAAGTCTGGCGAAGACCTCATGATGAGATTCACCGACGATGATGAAGGTGTGAAATCAGGCAACCTGTATTTCTCAGCCCTCATCAATGTGGAGAGCCAGCCTCAGGGCAATGTCTACGTCATGGCGTTTGTGCCGAGAACCAAGAAGTCGGTAATCGCCGCAGGCATCAATCCTGTGGAACTCGGCCGACTCTTCATCGGTGAAGGCACCAGCGACGACGAAGTGAAGATCGGTGTAGAGCGCGGTGCGGCGAATCCGGTATTCTCAGACACTCCGCTGAAGCTCAACCAGACCTACCTCGTGGTGTTGAGATATGAGATAAATTCGCAGGACAAAGGCAAGGACAACGTGTACCTATATGTCAACCCGGCGAATTTCAAGAAAGAACCAGCAACTCCAAACGCCGTCATCGACGGTGTGAACCAAAGCGGCAGCGGATTGGGCAACTATGGTCTGCAGGGCTTTGAGTTGCGCCAGGGCACCAACGCCACCGTCACCTCTCCGGAACTGTATGTCGCCTCAGTGCGCATTTCCGACACCTTCGCCGGCCTCTTCGGTGAGAAAAGCGAGGATAAGACACCGAGGGTTGGCATCTCGAAGAAGAACATCATTCTGGGCGACGTGTATACAGGCGATGAATACAGCGAGACAGTCACCGTCACTGGTGAGAACCTCACCGGCGATATCACCGTGGAGTCATCCTCTCCGGCAGTCACCGTGTCGCCAGCCACCCTTTCTGCCGCCGATGCGATGAGTGGCGATGGAGCACAGCTGAAGATCAACGTGGCATATACAGAAGGCACACAGAACGCTGTGCTCACGCTGAAGAGCGAGGGAGCCGCCGACTCCCAGATAAAGATTTCATGGACGGGATACACCGTACCGGAGATAAAGACCCTGAAAGCCCTCTATAGTGAAGACCCGGAGCAGGGACTCACCTATAAATATACCGGCGAGGCGGTAGTCTCGTTTGTTGACCGTGGCGGCGACAAACCTGTATATTATCTGCAAGACGAGACCGGCGCCATCACTCTGTCAGACGAATGGGATATCCTCACCAAGACCGATTATAACGTGGGCGACAAACTCACTGGCGTCATTCTCGGCATACAAGACGTGATGGGCACTATCAGTGCGATGCCGTTCAACAGAAACCTCGGCAAGGTGCTCTCTACAGGCAATGTGGTGGTTCCCGTTGAGGCCACTCTCTCTCAGCTCAAGGCTTCGCCCGCCGACTATCTGCAGCAGGTGGTGAAGGTGAAAGACCTCAAGTTCAAAGACGTTGCCGAAGGCGCTACCTTCGCTGAAGGCATGAAGCAGCCAGTAGTCACCGACGGAACTGAAGAGGCTAATGTGCGCATCTTCAAGGGCACATCGCTCATCGGCACGGCAATCCCTACAGCCGACGTGACGCTCACCGGACTCTTCACATCCAAGAAAATGCTCATCATCGGTCCGCGTGGAGCTGAAGACATCGTGGAGCAGCAGCCTCAGGGCGAACCAGTCATCACGATAACCCCGGAGAAGATTACCCAGGCTGCAGGAGCATTGGGCAAGACCGTTGAAGTGGCAACCATCCATGTGTCGGCACAGAACATGAAATATGCCACCACCTTCGAACTCGCCGGCAAGAATGCCGACCAGTTCTCAATCTCGCAGTCTACTGTCGAGAAAGGCTCTACGGAGACCGACATCGTGATTTCTTACACCCCGACAGAGGTTGCCGTACACAAGGCATACCTGATGGTAAACTGTCCGAGCATCGAGGACTACTACAAGACCATAAACTTCAGTGCATACGCCATCGACGAGCAGAATCCGCCAACCATAACCCTCAACCCGACAGCCCTGGAGCCGTTCACGGCAAAGGTGAACGAGAGCAGCGAGCAGACCATCGAGGTGACCACGGCAAACATGCCAGACTATACCTACGTGAAGGTGAAGGACGCCGGACAGTTCATTCTCAGCAACACGATGCTCCTGCGCAACATGGCGAATACCGTGAAGATAACCTTCCAGCCCAAGGTGGAGGGAACATACTCCACAGCACTCGTTTTCTCAGCCCTCGGCATGGAAGACGTTGAAGTTCCGATTTCAGGCGTTGCCACAGGCGAGCCACAAGAAGAACCTAAGGAAGGCGTAGACTTCGTGCTCAGCGACGAGAACCCATTGACGGAACTCAACGAGACCTTCGACAACATCGACTGCAACAAACCTCTCGCTCTCGACCGCTGGACCAACTCCGCCATCATCGGAACACGGGCCTGGTGGGGATATTCATTCCCAGACTACGACCAGGAGAGTCCGAACGAGAAGGTAGCCAAGGTCACTCCATTCGACTCCAAGATGGAGAGCGGCATGGGCGTACCGGTGCAGATGATGCTCGTCACTCCTCCGCTCGACTTCAAGAACGCCAAGAACAACATCTTCACTTTCAGGGTGCGCGGCGACTATCTGCAGGACAACCAGACAGACAAGCTCGAACTTTGCTATGTCGACATTACTGAGGGCGAACCGTATATCCAGCCTCTGACAGAATGCCGCATGCCTTGCACCAAGGACGAGAGCGGCAAGTGGTATCCGTATACCGTAGACCTCACCGGTCAGCAGCTTGCCGACGTGTTCTTCATGGCGTTCCGTTTCACAAGCACCCGTGGATGTGACAATGCAGCGACATATTATGTCGACGACGTGACCTACTCACAAGAGACTTCCGGCATCTCTACTCTCGACATGACAGAGAAAGCCCGTGTTTCAGTCTACGACCTCGCCGGCAACAAGGTGGCAGAAATGTCAAACGCCACAGCGGGCCAGGCTGTCGGCGGACTTGCCAAGGGCATGTATATCATCAAGACCGTTTCTGCCAACGGCATCAAGACGGGCAAGGTGCAGATAAAATGACGATAATCCTTAGGAAATAATCAAAAAACCGCAGCGTGTCAACTCGACGACGTTGCGGTTTTTTTAGGAGGTATTGAATCGTTGATGTGCTAAAAATGTGAAGCTTTACACATTTTTGGTACTTGTTTTGTGCGAATCTACACATTTTCGACACATTGTTCGTGTTTTTAGTTTACAAGTTTATTGTCTGATTGTTAAACAATATTAATGTCTGTTCATAATCCTGTGTATCGTGCGTTAATAGAGTGACGGCAGGAGGAAACGGCGTCATGTATATATATAAATGTATAAGTATGGTTCAGAAAGAGTTTGAAGACATGGCAGCAGACCTGCGCCGGCGCATAGTGACGCTGGCGAGGGGATTCCGGCTCGATTCAGACTCGGCTGAGGATGTGGCTCAAGACACGATGCTCAAGCTATGGACCATCAGAGAGAAGATAGACGACAAACCGTCTGCCGTGGCGATGGCCACTACAATAGCCAGGCATCTGTCTATTGACATGCTGCGAAGGAACAAGACGATAGCCCTCGATATGACAGCCGCCCCAGACAGCAGTTACCGTCAACCCGACTCGCTGCTACAGACGGCAGAAGACGACAGATGGCTGAAGTCGCAGCTCGACAAATTGCCTACCAAGGAACACGCCGTGCTGCATCTCAGACAGGTGGAACACAAAACCACCGAAGAGATTGCCGCCATAGTGGGAGTCAGTGCCGTCTCCGTGCCCACGATGCTGGCGAGGGCGAGAAAGAAATTGTTTGACGAGATAAAACGAAGAAGATGAATCAGGAGAATTTGAAAATATTGATTGACAAGTTTATGAGCGGCACCACCACTCTGGATGAGGAAAAGGCATTGGGAGACTTCTTCCGCCAGGATGAGCATGTGCCTGCCGAACTGGACCCCTATCGGGAGATGTTCGCATATTTCGACAACGGTATGACCGGCGAACCATCAGGCAAGCCTGCCCGCCATACCGCTCCGGTCTGGAGCCTCCGTTGGATAGCAGGCATTGCTGCAGCAGTAGCTGTGATATTTGTGGCAGCCTATCATTTTGTGCCCGGCGGAACGGATGAAACTCCTGTCATGCAGACTTCCAAACGCTTGGTGGCACAGGCACAACCCACCGACAGTGCCGTCGCCAAGCCCGATACCATCTCTGACAAGGAGAGACATGCAGACGAAATGCCGGAAAAAAGGCGGGTGATGAGGAAATACCGCTACAAGCCCGCACCGCCAGAGGTGTTGCTTGCCGATGCAGAGGCGATGTCGGTGGACTCCGTGAATGTGGTGGCGAAACAGCTTGCCGACATAGAATTGATGAAAGTGGAATGTGAACAACAATATATGCTGAATCTCGTCAAGGCTGCCAGCTTATTGAACTCTGCGCAGATAGCAGCCGTGTGTGACGAAGAAGACGTGTATTGAATAACCCCAAACAACCGATTCGGGATAAAACGGAAAGGAATATAACAATGAAAAGACTATTTTACATCGTGGCACTCGCATCCATCGTGATGCTGCCCTTAGGCGCTTCGGCGCAGGAACATGTGAACAAGGCGATTGATGCCTTTGGCACGGCAGTGGAGAAAAACGGCATAAAGTCTTCTACCGTCGACAAAGGAAACACCAAGGCATACGCCAAGATATACGAATTCTCGCTGCCCAAGAAGCAGGAGAAGAATCTGGAACCGCTGAAGAAGGCTTTCTATCAGGATATGTCGGCGGCATACGACGTGTTCGTGAAGAAAGAGACAGATGCGGCGAAGTCGAACAGGCTGATTGCCTATGGCGACCATCTGGAAAAACTAATGCATCTGGGCTGGCCCTATTGCAAGTGGGGGCGTAACTATCTCACGATGTGTGTTGATGATACCGCCGACTCTCTCTATCGCTATGTCTACGGACTGGAATGGCAGAAACGCGGGAAGAACATCGAAGGCAAGGTGTATAAGCTTTACAGTATGAACCCCAAGAAGATGTCTGCCAAGCAGAAACGCTCCGCACAGAACCTCGACGGAGTGCTGAAGAATCTTGAAGACCTCTCAGACAAGCTCGACAGCATTGATGACGACGACGATGATGATGACTCGTTCGACCTCGGCGATCTCTCGGTACTGTCAGGTCTGGGCGACTTGGGAAAACTGGCAAAGGCTTTTGGCGGGAAAATCGTTGATGGTACCGATACTATAGAGACGAAAGAAGGCCAGACCATCCTCAAGTCGAACAGGCAGCGGATAGTGATAGAGAAAGACGGTTCGATGACTATTGACGATGGTGAGGGAAACGTCATGAAAATAGGAGCCGACGGCAATGTAAAGGGAATGCAGCAGTCTGCTTCCAAACCTCTCGTGGGCAGCAACACCGATCCCATCCAGCAGTTCGGCAACCTTCGTGCCGCTTATCTCAATAATCTGAGAGACAATATCGACAACACCAACCTGCTGACCGGACTCGCAAATTCCATCCTCGACCTCTGCAAGCAGAAGGGATCGGTGATGACTGTGGACGAGCGCGCATTGTGTATCGACGGTATGAAAGAGCTGCAGGAGCGTACTCCCGACAAATATATCAAGGGTATATTTAATGTGGCGACCAACAGTCTGAAGAAAATCTCCGGAGCCAAGCTCCAGGGCAAATGATGATACTGACTCTCGAATTGGAAGAAGTCAGCCCCCCAGACATACATGAATGAATAAATACGGCAATCCCCGGCATTCTATGCAGACCACATGGTCTGTGAAGAATGTCGGGGATTGTCATATTGCTTGTTGTCCTGCTGACAGGAAGCCGGTCGTGATTATTCCATTATAGTCCCACACCCTTGATAACCTTGTCGGCAGCACCTGCTTTCGTTTTCACATAGGCACCGGCCAGGTCAGACGAAATGCTGAGATATTCGGCGTCAGAGTCGAAGCGGTCCATGATTCTCTCAAAGTCCTCGTAGCTGTTTATCTCCATTCCGCCCTGTGTGGCGAGCAGTTCCTGAGCCTCCTGGAAACGCTTGTTGTTGGGGCCGAATATCACCGGCACGTTCCATACGGCAGCCTCCAGCACATTGTGGATACCCACTCCGAATCCGCCACCCACATAGGTGACCTTGGCACAAGAGTATATGCTCGACAGGAGTCCGAAGCAGTCAATTATCAGGCAGTCTGCCTTGGCTGCCTCTTCGGGAGTGGTTTGGGTGTAGCGCACGGCGGTGCGGTTGAGCTTTGAGAGTATCTGCTGCAGATGGTCTTCGCCTATCACATGAGGGGCGATGACGATGCGCCAGTCCTTGTGATCGTTGAAATATCGGATGAAGATATCCTCGTCTGGCGGCCAGCTGCTTCCGGCAACGAACACTTTGTAGCCCTTGGCGAAGGCATCCACGATAGGCATCTGCTTCTGACTTGCGCTCTGCTTTATCTCCAGCACGCGGTCGAAGCGCGTGTCGCCTGTAATCTCCACATTCGTTATGCCGAGTGTGGCGAGCAGCTCGCGGCTCTTCTCGTTCTGCACGAAGAACCGGGTGACGCAGTTCAGCACGCGGCGATA
>OMEA01000825.1_pt1 | contig 14398 bp, 10 predicted proteins | sample 1645321 | NCBI WGS metagenome assembly OMEA01 (sample SAMEA103958151, study PRJEB25191) | human gut metagenome
CAATCACAACGGTATATTCTATCTGAAAGCTTCAAATCTTTCTTGATAGCACCACCGCAGTGACATATTTTGGATGATGGATACCATCTGTCTGCGACTCTTAATTCAATACCATTTTCATCACACTTCTCTTTAAGCTTAGTTCTAAATTCATAGAACTTTTGTGATGCAACGGCTTTTGATAGATGTCTGTTCTTCATCATTCCTGATACATTCAAATCTTCAATCGTTATATAAGATGGCTTGGTTTTCACTATCTCGGCTATTGATTTATTGATATAATCAGTACGGATATTATCTATTTTATGATGAAGTCTTTGTACTTTGAGCTTTTGCTTTTGTATATTCTTTTGAGTGGACTCTCCTTTCTTTAAATTTTCATACTTGCGTGAGAGACATCTTTGTTCTCTGCGCAATTTCTTTTCCAATTTTTTAACTCTTGCTGACTTATTGATATTTTTATAAGTTTTACCATTAGAAACAATCGCCAGGTCTTTCAAACCCAGGTCAATTCCTATACCGTCATTGCTATTATTAGCAATCTTAGCATCGGGAATTTCTACAAGAACTGACACATAATATCTGTCTGCTTTGATGGATACTGTACCGCTTTTGATTTTCCATCCGTCTTTAGTTGTTGGTATATAGCCTTTTTCTTTCATGCGTATCCAACCTAAAGTGGGTATGTTTAACCTATGTCTCTCGCATCTACAATCTTTAGGATTATTCTTTACGAAATACATTTTTACATCAGATTTACCTTTCTTTTTGAAATTAGGAAAAGCACTTTGATGTTTAAAAAATCTTGTAAATGCAGTACATCCATCTTCAATAGATTTTTTTACAGCTTTTGAATATGCTTCTTTAATCCATATTTTATCAGGATTATTAGGAATGTACTCATTATTAAGTCATACGCTAAAACTCTTGCCAGTCATAAACTTTTCACCGTTATCGTGTAAAGTTTTATTGTGACTGAGATAAAAGTTATAGACGTACCTACAAGTGCCGATAGCCTTGTTAATTTTGATTTTTTGCTCGACTGTCGGATTTACTTCCGTTTTGAAGCTCTTTAGCAATTTCCTCATCCCCTTCTATTTGTTTTTTATACTTACGAAGACCGTACAATCTACAAGAAAAAACGTGAAGTATAGATACAATATCCTGTACAAGTTCTTCCTGCGGTGATAGTTCTTCATTATTCACTACCACTATGGTTGTATTAAACTTCATACAGAATTTTTCAAACCAATCATAGCCAAATCTGACAAATCTATCTTTATGTGTAACTATGATAGTTTTGATTTTTTGTTCCATTACTTCATCTAATAATTGATTCCACTTTTTACGATTGTAGTTAAGCCCACTTCCATAATCTTCAATACATTGATCTACAATGATACCTTTAGCATTGCAAAACTGACGTAAAAAAGTTACTTGGTTTTGTAAATCATCTTTTTGGTTTCTTGTAGATACTCTGGCATAAATAACAATCTGACGATTATCGTTTTTAGTATTTATGCCCTTAAATTGAAGATATTGATCATAAGTATAATAACGCCTATCAGTTGGAGTTCGATTTGCTTTTAGAATCCCCTCTCTATCCCAGCGTTGTAACGTTTTGACAGAGGCACCCAATAATTCAGCAAAATCTTTTGGTTTGTAATTAGTGATATTAGATGCGTTCATAACAATATCCTCCATGAGTATATTTTAACACATTTAATCACTATTGATGGTGATTTCGAGTACTTAAAGTTTCCTCCTATACAAAAAGATCGGCTCCGATCACAAGCCGTCCCTTTTTGGTTGTGTTTTTTTCACCCCGGAAAATAAATTTTCCGAAACCTCTGACCGATACCGTGTCCCCGTCCTTTAACATCTGGCTGCCGTTTTCCGTCAACCTCCCGTTGACAAAGACCTTTTTCTGTGAAAAAAGCGTCTGCCCCTGGCTGCGCGACAGTCTCCAGACCGCGCTCACAATTCCGTCGCAGCGCAGGCTCGCCACATGCTCTTCCCGGTAAGAAAGTTTTTTCTCCGGCAACGCCTCCAGCTTTTCTACCGGCACGCAACGCACCTTTGTATGGCGCACCTGTTCGAGAGTTTCCTGTAAAAATACAGACATCGCAGACGTACAGAACACATACGCGCATTTGCCCTCCACACAGATATCCCCGATCGTGCTCCGGTCGATCCCAAGATTTAGAATCGCGCCCATAAAATCCCTGTGGCTGAAATTTTCCGCAAACTTTTCCGCCAGCGGCTCGATTTTTACCGCACAGATCGGAAACGGCTCTTCATATCCAAATTCCTCCGGATCTCCGAACCTGCCCATACACCGCTCTGCACCATCCATTCCGCCGTATAATTCGATATGTACTCCCGCCTTTGCAGCGCTTCTCCAGAGCACTTCCTGCTCTGCCAGCGATAAAAAGCCGGTAAAAACAAACAGATTCTGCTGCCAGGCGCGGTCTGCAAGCTCTGCAAACCGCTTCTCCAAAAGCTGCAGTTCCTTATCCCTCTCTGCCATAACCGTTTCCTGCCGATCAGGTAAAGCTGATAACCGGCTCTTTAGGCTGTTTTGCCTTTGTCACAGACTCTGCGTACAGCACAGGACCTTCGCCTTCATAATCTGCAAAATATTCTTTTTTGACTACTGCGGTCACTTTTACCCAGTCGCGTTCCTGATACAGATCGATCTTATCGTAAACGCACGCAAAGCCGAGGAAGGTCATATCCTCCGCACAGCAGGTCATTGCCATACGTCCGGGCACAAAATAGCCTTTCGGGAATTCCTCCGGCTTCATCACCATGCCGATAAACTCGATCGTCTTGCCGACATAGCGATCCACATGATCCAGACTGTCAAGATACCAGATGCCGTAGGTATTGTCATCCAGCACGATTTTATCCGCCTTTAAGTCATATGGGAGATCCTCTTCCATAATCTCGTCGATTTCCCCATCCTGATCCTCGAAAATAATCTCTGCAGTCTGGTTGAGTGCCTTGACGTTTCTCTTATAGGTATTGAGGTCTTCGATACCATCGCAGCGGTTGAAGATGATCATTTCGGATTTGCGGATCATGTCCGAAACCATAGATTTCATATTCGTAAAATACATAGGGAAGGTGGATGCATCGATCGTTGTGATCTGCTGCTCCACCTTCCAGTGCCACGGCAGGCGCAGGTCGCGGAACTTCCACATACCGTTATATTCTATGATAATGCGCTCCGGATGATACTTCTTTTCCAGCTCGACCATCTTTTCCGGAGTAAAATCCGCCTCTTCCTCGATGGTTTCCACGATCGTCTTGCTGCGCTTTAAAACGTAAGGGTCGTATTCTTCCTCGCCCTCCTCACACAGCAGAAGCAGGGTTTTGCCGGAGCTCTGGAAATACGGCTGATCCAGTGTAAAGTTAATGAACTCTGTCTTTCCGCTCCCTAAAAATCCGTTGATAATATAAACCGGCTTCATACAGTTCTCCTCTTTTTATTCTTGATAACAGAATGCTTTCAGAACTCGCATTCTGTTATTCACGATAATAGAATGCTCCCAGAGCATTCTATTATTTTCTGAACAGGTTTTCCAGCTCTGCTTCCTTTAGCTTCGAACCGATGACGCAAATCTTACCGGTTACATCAGGCTTACCAGCACGCACATTGCTCTCTTCGGGAACATAGTCGAAATAAATCCATGTGCCGTCTGCTGCCGGAATCATACCCTTTGCACGCAGAACGATGCCGTACTTTTCTTCGTTGTCCAGCTCTTTTAAGAAGCCCTCAACCTCTTCTGTCGTGTAGGTTGCAGGAGTTTCAAAGCCCCAGCTGGTGAAGATTTCATCGGCATGATGGTGATGGTGGTGGTCATGATCGTGACAGCCGCAGGTGCAGTTTTCGTCGTGCTCATGATGATGCTCATGTTCGTCTTCCTCTTCATCATGGTGATGGTGGCAGCAATGCTCGTGTTCGTCTTCTTCCTCATCATGGTGATGATGGCAGCAATGCTCGTGTTCGTCTTCCTCCTCATCATGGTGATGGTGGTGCTCATGCTCGTCATGCATTGCCTTTACCTGCTCCATCAGCTCTGCTTCCAGATCCTTTGCCCCCTCAATGGCAGCAAGAATCTCCTTGCCTTCCAGCTGTGCCAGCGGTGTTGTAATAATGGTCGTTTTCTCGTTGTGCTCCCGGATCAGCTCTACCGCCTGTTTTACCTTTTCTTCGGATGCAACGTCTGTACGGCTTAAAATAATCGTTCCGGCGTGCTCAATCTGGTTGATGAAGAACTCACCGAAGTTCTTGATATACATTTTGCACTTGGAAGCGTCTACGACAGCAACCGCGCTGTTTAACTCAACCTCTGTGCCAAGTCCCGCATTCTGGACTGCTTTCATAACGTCAGAAAGCTTGCCGACGCCGGAGGGCTCGATCAGAATACGGTCGGGATGATAGGTGTTTAAAACTTCCTTTAAAGAAGTTCCGAAATCGCCTACCAGGGAGCAGCAGATACAGCCGGAATTCATTTCTTTGATTTCGATTCCAGCGTCCTTTAAAAATCCTCCGTCGATACCGATTTCACCGAATTCGTTTTCGATCAGGACGGTCTGGGTTCCTGCCAGCGCTTCCTTTAACAGCTTCTTGATCAGGGTTGTCTTACCGGCTCCAAGGAAGCCGGATACAATATCTATTTTTGTCATGTTTTCCTCTCATTTCTGCGCACGCTTTTTTGCGCATGCCGAGTTTGTGTCAAGTGCGCGCAGACACAAATCTCGCGATTGAAAAATTTTATTTTTCAATCTTAAATCTCTGTTTCTTTGCTTTGACTGCTTTCTGCAGGATTCGTCATTCCTAACCAGTCATCCTTATATTCTGCGCTAAAACGGGATAATTGTCAACACCTCATTGTGGGACAACACCGGCAATATGGGACATAGAATACTGTCTCATTGTGGAACACCCACGACAGCTTTCACCAGCCGGAACGCCTCTTTGCAGGTATCCGTCAGATTTTGCATCGCAGCGTCCCGATCCATCGCCTCTTCCAGGCTGACTGCCCTTTTCTGAATGCAAAACGCTGCGTCGATTCCGATCTCATGGCAGGCTGTAAAGCCTTCCTGCAGTGCTCCGGCAAAAGCGAGCACCGTACAGCCATGCTTTTTCGCGAGCTTTGCCACGCCTACAGGGGCTTTCCCCATCGCAGTCTGTTCGTCTATCCTGCCCTCTCCGGTAAGGACAAAATCCGCGTCCGCCATCTCGCGTTCCAGCCCGGTCTCTTCCAATACAATCCGGATTCCCGGCTCGAGCCGCGCACCTAAGTAGCTCTGGAATGCAAACCCAAGACCGCCAGCAGCACCCGCCCCCGGACAATTTTCATCTGCCTGTAGAAAGTGCTCTTTCGTCAGCTGTGCATAGGAAAAGAGCCATTGATCCATCTGCCGGATGCTCTTTTCATCAGCACCCTTTTGCGGTCCGAATACGCTGCTGCAGCCAAGCTCTCCGCAGAGGGAATTTTCCACGTCACAGGCAACCCGAAACGTGCACTCCTTTAAAACCGGCAGTACATGTCCACTCCGAATTTCCGCAAGATCGGCTAACCCGGCCGCCCCGTTTCGCACCGGCTGACCACTTTTATCCAGAAATTCAAATCCAAGCGCCGAAAGCATCCCAACTCCGCCGTCGTTTGTCGCACTGCCGCCGATCCCGACAATAAAATGCCTGCAGCCTTTCCGAATCGCATCCCGGATCAGCTCCCCAACGCCATAGGTCGTTGTATGTAGCGGATTGCGTTCTTCTTTGGAAAGTAACGGCAGCCCTGCAGCTGCCGCCATTTCTATTACCGCTGTTTTATTTTTTTCCAAAATACCGTAGGACGCTGAAATTTTCCTGCCGAGCGGGTCGCTTACCAGCGCTGTTTCCATGCGTCCGCCCATTCCGGTTGTCAATGCTTCCACCGTGCCTTCCCCGCCGTCCGCCAGCGGACGCACGACGATCTCAGCGTCCGGGAAAACTGCTTTCACGCCTGCTGCCGCCGCGTTTCCAGCCTCCATCGAAGTCATGCTTCCTTTAAAAGAATCGATTGCAATTACTGTTTTCATCCTGGACTCCATCCTGACTGCATTATCCTTTTCTTCGCACCATTTTCTCACAAGCGCTGCCAGTGCTGCTTTTTCATTTTCCATCCTTGCGCCAGGCCTATTTTCTTGCCGCCGGCAGCCTTGTCCGAAACAGCTGATGCCCGAGCTGTTTTCCATGAAACGGCACCAGTGGATACAGATAGCTTCTGCTGCTCACCGTCCGGTTAAACAACAGAGAAACCGCCAGAATCACGATTCCTCCAACATATCCCCAGACGCCAAAAATTGCCGTCAGCACCAAATTGATAATCCGCATAAATTTCAGCGCATAGCCAAGCTCCAGGCTGTTCTGTGTGTAGTTGGCGACTGCGACGAATGCCATGTACAACATGACCTCACTATTAAACCACCCACTCTTTACGCTGAACTCTCCCAAAACCAACGCCGCCATGACCGACAGCGGCGTACTGAGCATATTCGGGGTGTTGACCGCCGCAAGCTTCAGACCGTCGATTGCAAGCTCCAGCAATAAAAGCTGCCAGATCAGCGGAATATAGACCGTATCCCGCACTGCGATGAACTCAAAGCCTTTGGGAATCCACTGTGGATATTCCATCAACAAAAGAAACGTCGGTGTCAGAAAATACGTTACAATGGCGATCAGCAGGCGCGACAGTCTCAGATACGTTCCCGTGATCGGCGGAAAATAATAATCGTCCGCTTCCTCCAGCACGTCAAACAGGGAGGTCGGTGTGATCAGCGCCGCCGGCGAGTTGTCCACCAGAATGATGATATTTCCCTCCAACACCTGTGCCGCCGCGGTGTCCGGACGTTCAGAAAATCGGAACTTCGGAAACGGATTCCACCAACGTCCCTGATACAGGCACTCCGCAAGGCTTTCCTGGTTCAGCGTCAGCGCATCCACCTGCAGGTTCTGAATCCGGTTCCGGATCTTTTCAAGGAACTGCTGATCTACCCGATCCTCCATATAGCACAAAACGATGTCGGTGTGGGACGTTTTTCCTGCCTGCAGCATTTCCATCCTCAGCTGCGTGCTTCGGATCCTGCGGCGGATCAACGCCGTGTTAAAGACAATGGTTTCCACAAAACCGTCCTTCGAACCGCGCAGCACCTTATCCTTTTCCGGCTCACCGACACTTCGCGCCGGATAGGTTCTGGCATCGATCAAAATGCCCTGCTCATATCCCTCCAACAGCAGGGCGGTCACGCCGGACATCACCTGCCTGCAGATTTCATCCAGATCGTCGCATAGATCGACCTCTCCATAAGGCACAAGCTGCCTGCTCATCTCTGCCGCGTCCTCCGGCATCTGCTCTTTCGTGATTCCGATAAAATGCTGCAGCAGCTTCTGCATCACTTCATCTTTACAGAATCCGTCGATCATATACAAAGCTGCATTTTTCTTCCCGATCTCCACATTTCGGTACAATACGTCAAAGCTTTCCCCAACGCCCAGCTGTCGATCCAGATAGTCTCTGTTCTTCGCCAGATCGCCGCTCACTTTTTTCATCGTCATGGAAATCTTCCTCCCGGACTTTTTGCTTTAGTCTGTCCAAAAGGGTTCTCTTTTATTCTACCTCTGTCTGAAGCTCCTGAAGCATTTTTGCAATCCGCTCCTGCGCCCGGGCGATCGTCTCGTTGACCGTATTCACATGCTCTTTATAATAAGTATCTTTTTCCTGCTGCTTTTGCTGTACATCCGCATTCTCCGGATCCTGCGTTTTGGCTTCCTGTGCCGCCTGTATGTCCTCGCAGGGTTTTGCAGCTTCTGCGATCGCGTCGCCGGCCGTCTTATTGACCGTATTAGTCAAGTTATTTTCATCCGGTGCGGTGGGCGCCGGAACTGTATCAGATGTGGTGTCGAGTGCGACATCGGAAATTGTGTCGGACGCAGGGTGGACTGCAGCCGTAACGGTCATGTTCTGTCCTGCAGCGGGCGCGCCCTGCTCTGTGACTGCCGTATCGTTTCTTTGACTCACATAGTCCGTTTTTACGATTTCCTGCGATTTTTCCCTGTAGTCATCTGCTTGTCCCTGCGTTTTTTCGGCACGGCTAGGATTTTCTGCATATCCCCACTGCGTTCTTTCTTCGCTGTAGCTGTCTGCGTCCCACTGCCGCATCGCTTCGCTGCGTTTTCCAGCACTATTTCTGCCTGCATTTCCTGTAACCTTAAAGAACATCTGTCCCAGACCATTCTTCAAGCCGTCCAGGCTACTCTGTCCTGCACTTCTTGCATGATCTGACTTTAAAGCTGCCAACTGCTGTTTTAACTGCCGAATCTCCTGCTGTTGTTTCTGGAAAATCGTCTGAGCCTCTGCCTTTTTGCGCTTTAATTCTGTTTTCAGGCTGTCCTCCCGACTCTTCCATTCTGCCAGCCGTGCTGCAGTGTGTTCTTTCTCCTTTGCAAGCGCAAGTTGCTGCGTTTCCAGCTGGACACTCAGATCGTCAGCTTCCGCTTTCAATTCCTGCCGCTCTGCACGCAATTTTTCTGCTTCGGTTTCCAGTTTGACTTTCTCAGTCCTCAGACTTTTCAGCTCTGACAAAGCTTTCTCTTTCTCAGCTTCTAAAACTTCTGTTCTTGCCTGTAATTCGTCCTTTGCCTTCTGCAGCGCTTCAACTTCTGCCTGCTGTCCGGCTTTTTCTGTATTTAAGGTTTCAACTGCCGCTTCCAGCCCGATCTTTTCTTCCTGCAGCTTGTTCAGCTCGGTCTGCAGCTCTGCTTTTTCTGCACGTAGGCTTTCTGCCTCTGCCTGAATTTTTGTCTGCGCTATCCGCAGATTTTCCAGCTCCTCCAAAGCCTCTTCCTTCTCCGTCTGTAAGGATTCCGCCCTTGTCTGCAATTCGTCCTTTGCCTTCTGCAGCGCTTCCATTTCTGCCTGCTGTCCGGCTTTTTCTGTATTTAAGGTTTCAACTGCTGCTTCCAGCCCGCTCTTTTCTTCCTGCAGCTTGTTCAGCTCGGTCTGCAGTTCTGCTTTTTCTGCGCGCAGACTTTCTGCTTCTGCTTGCAGTGTGCCAAGTTCCGACTCCATCGCATTCTTTTCTTCTTCCAGCTTCTCCGTGCGTTCCTGTTCATCCGAAAGCTGCTGGCTCAGTTTCTGCCGCATCAGGTTTTCCTCTTCCAGCTGCTGCGCATATTCCTGCTGTGCGCGTTCCGCAACCTGGCGTCCCCCTTCTATCTCCGCCTCAACCTCCTGCATGTAGTTCCATACTTCTTCTTTTTGAAATCCGCCGAATAAAACTGTTTTAAATAATTCCTTATTTCCCATCTGCCGATCCCTCTCTATATAAAATAAATTTTTAGTTCGTTAAAAATATATAAGAAGGCTAAGTTTTCTCACATACTCTTACAGTATACCATACTCAAAACAGAAAAATCTATATGAAGCAGCACAAGATCTTTCCGTTAAAAACTTCTTTTTGCTATTTTAGGTTATAGTTCATCTGCACCATTCGCCAAGCTGCATCTTCAATGCTTTCCGCAGCTTCCCATGTGCCTTTATTTTATGTTATACTGTTTTGTAAATACCAGGATCAAAAACAAGAAATCAAAGCGAGGTTATGTATGGATCAGCTGAATGATATGTCCGTTGTGGAACAGCAGTATGCTACTGCAACCAATTTGCAAACGAGAATTACCATTCATGATAAATATTCGACAAACAAGATGGGATTCGGAAACTGGATTTTTTCCAATTATAAAATTGCCCCCGGAATGCGCATTTTGGAATTAGGCTGCGGGACAGGCGATATGTGGAAAAACAAAGAAGATTTGATCCGTCTGTGTTCCAGGCTGACTCTTTCAGATTTTTCAAAAGCGATGATCGCAGCTGCCAAAAGCAATATCGGCGAACACGAAAATGTCGAATATAAAGCGATCGATATTCAGGAAATTTCCTATAAAAATGAAACTTTTGATGTCGTTATTGCAAATATGATGTTGTATCATGTACCCGATCTCGCTAAAGGTCTGGCAGAGGTACGACGTGTCTTGAAAAAGGGCGGCTTTTTCTACTGCGCGACCTATGGCGAGCATGGCATGGTAGAATATCTTTCCAAAATTCTCTCTGTCCCCGAAAATGACACAAACAAGAATTTTACGCTGCAAAACGGATCTGAAATATTACATAAAACGTTTTCCAACGTACAAAAATTAGAGTATACTGATTCGCTGTCAGTTACCAATATCGATGACATGATCGAATATCTTTATTCACTTTCCAGTATGACGTCGATCACCGGCATTTCCAAACAGGCTATAAAAGATATTTTGATCGCTCATTCTGCAAATGGAATTTTAAACGTGCCAAAAGAATATGGCATGTTTATCGCATCATAGAACAATTGGAAGCTATGGAGGAAGTAAGTATGCTAAACAACATAGAGTTCGACCTTTGGGCTGATGGTTATGACAAAACTGTCGGCATTTCTGATGAGGAAAACATATACCCTTTTGCCGGTTATAAAAAGGTACTTGGGTTCATTTTCCAGACCATAATGAGAGTCGAAAATGCCGTTGTGCTGGATATTGGATTCGGAACAGGCACATTAACGACAAAACTATACGAGCGAGGCTGTTCCATTTATGGGCAGGACTTTTCATCAAGAATGATTGCGCTGGCATCTGAGAAAATGCCAAATGCACATTTATATCAGGGGGACTTTTCAAAAGGGCTTGTCGAACCATTGCGGAACTTTCGTTATGATTATATTGTTGCGACATACTCTCTGCATCATTTGACGGATACGCAAAAAAGCGATTTCCTGTTAGACTTGCGTAACCACTTAAAGGAAAACGGTAAAATTATAATCGGCGATGTTGCCTTTGAAACACGAAAGGACTTAGAAGAGTGTAAATTGAAGGCTGGAGACACTTGGGATAATGATGAAATCTACTTTGTCGTTGAGGAACTGAGAAAAGATTTTCCAAGTCTTTCATTTACGCAAATGTCCGATTGCGCAGGCATCCTGATTTTAGACTGACAACTTCGTATTTATATACTGATGAAAAACGTCAACTTCCCGTCCTCCGGTTTCGTCCGGCTATTTCGTCCCATTCAAACGCTATGCATAAGCTATGCACATGGAGGTATTTATCACTTTGAAAACAACAGGCATCATCGTAGAATACAACCCGCTTCACCCGGGACATATTTACCATATGGAGCAGGCGCGGAAGCAAACCGGCGCGGACTATCTGATCGCAGTCATGAGCGGCAGCTTTGTCCAGCGGGGCGCTCCGGCGCTTCTGGACAAGTATACCCGTACCCGGATGGCGCTGCTTGCCGGAGCAGACGTTGTGATTGAGCTGCCCGTCTGCTTCGCCACCGGAAGCGCCGGGGATTTTGCCGCCGGGGCAATTTCCCTGCTGGACAAGCTCGGCTGCGTGGACGGTATTTGCTTTGGCAGCGAATCCGGCGACATTTCCTTATTTGAAAAAACGGCAACTCTGCTGCAGTGCGAATCTGCTGCTTTTTCCAATGCTTTGAAAAAAGCATTAAAATCCGGGCTATCTTTCCCTGCCGCACGCCAGCAGGCGCTGCTTTTATGCCTCGATATGGCAAAAGATATGCCATCAACAACTTGCCCCGACAACAATTCCACAGCAGAACAGATTGTTGCCCTGCTTTCTTCCCCCAACAACCTTCTGGGATTGGAATACACCATGGCGCTGCTGCGGCGAAACAGCTCCATCCGCCCGTTCACGATCTCGCGCATTGGCAGCGGCTATCACGATCCGCTCGGCGGTGCAGCAGACTTTCCCTCTGCATCCGCGCTGCGCAGTCTGCTCGCCAAACAAGGGAAGCAGGCTCTTTTGTCGCAGCTGCAGTGCTATCCCGAACTGCAGCCCCTGCTGCCGCTCTGGGAGGAAGTTTTATCGCAGAACACGTTTTTATTCTCCAATGACTTATCCAGTCCATTGCACTATCGACTGCTCACTGCCGCTCCGGGTTCCTTTGGGACGTATGCTGAGGTCGGAAAAGAGCTTGCCGACAAGCTCGAGGCGAACCGCCTTTCCTTTACCGACTGGGACGATCTCTGCGTAAGACTCAAGACCCGCGAAATCACCTACAGCAAAATCAGCCGCTGTCTGTGTCGGATTCTGCTCTCTGTTCCGCAGGAAATGCTCCTTGCTGCCCGCGATAACGACTATACGCCTTACGCCCGGATTCTTGGTTTTCGTAAGAGTGCGTCTCCCCTGCTGTCCGTGCTCAAGAAAAACAGCAGCATTCCGCTCATCTCCCGCCCCGCTGCTGCAGCCCGCAGCCTTTCTCCGGAAGCACTCGCCCTCTATGAAAAGGATGTGCTCGCTGCACATCTGACGCAAACTGCACGCTGCGCAAAAACCGGGCAGCTGCCGGTTCACGAGTATACACGCCAACTGATTCTGCTGTAGTCAGACAACAAGACTGCGCTGCCGCTGCAGTGCCCGCGTTTTACAGCACGCTGTGCCACCCTGCCGCATCCTCCGACAATCTCATTTCCCACTCTCCGGAATTCGCCATTTTTCTCTGTTGCATCCTGTTTTAAATCGCAATATAATGAAAACAGAATAAAAAACGGAGGAAAAATCCATGAACGAACAGCAAAAGTACCAAAAGCGAAACCTACTTCTGTTCCCCCTCGGGACGGTCGGAAGAGATGCTGTCTACGCCCTGATCAACAGCTTTCTTCTGACTTTCGTTTTATTTACCCGCTCGTTAAACGCCGCACAGCTGACCGCGATCACCGCAATTATGGTCGCTGCCCGGATTTTTGACGCACTAAACGACCCGATCATGGGAAGCATCATCGAACACACCCATTCCCGTTTCGGCAAATTTAAACCCTGGCTGACAATCGGCGTTTTATCCACCTCCGTCGTCATTTATCTGTTTTTCAATACAGACCTGCACGGTTGGAGCTTCGTCTGCCTGTTCGGTATCCTTTATTTTTTGTTCAGCATCACCTATACCATGAACGATATTTCCTACTGGGGTATGATTCCGGCGCTCGGCTCCGATGCCAACGCACGCAATCAGTTTACCTCCCGTGCCACGCTGTTTGCAGGAATCGGTTCTACGCTGGCTTCTATCCTGATTCCAGTCTTTTCTACCGGCAAAAATGCCATCGGCGGAAGTTCCTTTACCGCCTATGGACGCATCGCCCTGATCATTGCGATTTTAGCGCCTCTGTTTTTGAGCATCACAATCTTCGGTGTACGCGAACGCCGTGACCCTCCCGCAGCGAAGCAGGAACGCTTCCGCTTCCGCGAAATCATCCAGACTATCCTGCGCAACGATCAGTTAGTCTGGATCGCAGTCATCTTTTTGCTGCAGCAGATCGGTAATGGACTGATCGTCGGCGGACTGGGATCTACCTATATTTATCTGACGTTCGGCTATGAAGGCGGTCTATATTCCCTGTTCACAATGGTCGGCATGTCCGCAACCGCATTTCTGATGGTCTTCTACCCTGCCATTTCCCGCAAATGCCCGCGCAAACAGCTGATGTCCATCATGGCAATCATCGCGGTGATTGGCTACGCGTTCCTCCTGATCTCCGGCTTCCTGGCAAAGACCGGCACCCTCGGCTTTGCCCTGCTCGTGTTAGGCTACATGCTCTCCAATTTCGGTCAGTATTGCTATTACCTGATTATGATGATCTCCATCCTCAATACGGTGGAATATAATGAGTACAAATTCGAAACGAGGGATGAAGCCGTCATCGCTTCCCTTCGCCCATTCATCACAAAGCTTGCCTCCGCACTGACCGCTGTCCTGACATCTGCAACCTATCTGCTGTTCGACGTTACCAGCTATACCAACCAGATTTCTTCGCTGGAGCAGCAGTGCACCCAGGGGTTGATTACCGAAAGTGAAAAGCTCGACTTAATTTCCGGCGTGCTCTCCAGCACGACCTCGCTGCAGAGCACCGGACTTTTGCTGTGCATGTCCCTGCTGCCCTGCGCGATGATGCTTCTGTCCTACTTCCTTTATAAGAAAAAATATATTCTGGACGAAACAGAATACGACCGCATCTGTGTCGAACTGGAAAAGCGGCACGCTGCATAAAGCTATTGCTTTCCCTCCCTGCCACAGGCGAAAAACTGTGAAACAAAATTCTTTCCAAAAAAATCCGAAAGACCGTCGGTTCGCGCCTTCCCAAGGCTCTGCAAAACCGACGGTCTTTTTCATTCATGACAATAGAATGCTCGCAGAGCGTGCATTCTATTGTTTACATTTTTCAGAATTCGTCCTGCTCCTGCTACGATACCGCTTAGTTCTTGAAGCTATGGATCGGCGCAGGAATCCGTCCGCCGCGGTTT
>OMEA01000846.1_pt1 | contig 14160 bp, 10 predicted proteins | sample 1645321 | NCBI WGS metagenome assembly OMEA01 (sample SAMEA103958151, study PRJEB25191) | human gut metagenome
ATCCAGAGATTGATGCGGTTTATGTAGCGAGTCCAACTTATATGCATTATGCACATTCGATCACAATGATCAATTACGGAAAGCATGTGCTTTGTGAGAAACCTGTTTGCTCCAACCGTGAGGAATTAGATATCCTGATCAAAGCAGCCAAAGAACAAGGAGTTGTATTTATGGAAGCCATGAAGAATGTACATTCTCCAGGATTCCATGCGATGATGGATAATCTTCATAAGATTGGAACAGTGAGAAGAGCAACGATTCAGTATTGTCAGTATTCTTCAAGATATGACAAATTTAAAAAAGGGATCATTGAAAACGCATTTAATCCCAAATTATCGAATGGAGCACTGATGGATATTGGATCTTACTGTATCCATTTCCTTGCAAGTTTATTTGGGAAACCAGAAAAGATTCTCGCAGACAGTTTGTTCCTTGAAAATGGAGTGGATGGTGCAGGAAGTGTGATCGCATCGTATGGCGATAAACAGGCGGAGATCATATATTCCAAGATTACAGATTCCAAACTGCCAACACAGATTCAGGGTGAAAATGGATGTATGATCATTGAACAATGTCCGATCATCAAGAAGATCACGATTTACTATAGAAATGGAGAAATAGAAGAATTACAATTTGACAAAAGAGATAATCCGATGATCTATGAAACAAAAGATTTTATCAGATTGATCAAAGAACATAAAGTGGATCATCAATTTTTAAGAGCATCCGAGATCGAGATGGATATCACGGATGAAGTGCGAAGACAGACAGGAATTGTATTTCCGGCAGATAAGATCCGAGAACAGTGATCGCAAGTGAACAATTTCTTAAAACAGAAAGGAAAGCAAACATGAGAAAGATCATAGCAGCAGCATGTCTGATGGCAGCAACGATGCTGTTTTCAGGCTGCACGCCGAATATCAGTGAATATGCAGCGCGAGCGCAGCAAGCCGGAAAGAGCTTTTGGGAAGGGGAAACAACAGACGCTATGGCGCAGGATAGCGATGCTGCGGCAACAGCAGAGGGCGAGACGTCTGCAGCAGGTGAAACACAGAATGACAGTACAGGAACCGGCACCGCTGCAGCGAACGATGATGAGGTGCAGGATAGCACCGCTGCGACCGATGGTGGGACACAGGACGGCATAACAGCGACCGGCGGCGAAGCGCAGCACGGCGATACCGCGGCAACAGCAGACAGCGAGATGCCTGCGACCGGCGAAACGCAGACCGACACCGCTACAGAATCTGCGGCAGCAACAGCTCCTCAAATTCCGGCCCTGATGACAGAAGTGACCGATTCCGTTTATGAAGCATACGCGCAGAAATCGGATGCGTTTACCGGTAAGCTGGCGGGACACGACCGCTTAAGCCGCGCGGAAAACGCAGCGCTGACAGCAGTTCTTTCACAGAAGGAGTACGGTGACAAGACGCTTTGCCTGCAGAACATGGAGAAGTATGACAGCAATGCAAATGAAAGCTTTCTGCTGATGTTTGAGAGCACGCCGTTGACAGCGCGCGGGCGGATTTCCGGCGATCTCTGGTATTATGACGGCGAGTCGGCAAGGCTTCTGGAAAAAGGAATCGTCGTAACCGGACTGCAGCAGGTGACGGGAATTGGGAATCCGTTTGTTATTCTGGAAACGGAAGTCTCCGGCAAAAAACAGGCGGCTGTCTGGACGGTAAAAGATCAAAAGTGCGAAAAGCTTCTGGAGGATGCCGAGACGATCGAAGCGACAAAGGACGGCGTTTGTACGTTTTATCCTGCGGAGAAGACTGTGTACGATCCGCTTGTTTCGGAATGGGACAGTGCAGAAGAGACGGTTCCTGTTTATTATGTAAGAACAGCGGATGGGTTTGCAGAGCGTTCGTATCGGGAGCTGACAGCGTCGGAATATTTGGCGTATGTGTCTGCAGAGGATTCGGATGAAGAGGCACAGGCGTGGAAGGAAAAGCTGGAAGAGCAGTTCTACACGCAGACGGATGAAAATACAGAATATACCTATTGGTTTTATGCAATTGGGGAGGACAAAATTGCCTATCGCTGCAGAGAAGCCGGGCAGTCGGTCGGACAGGAAGAAGGAATCGATCATGAGGTTGCGAAGTACAGCTGGTGTATCAGCAGCCTGGATCAGGGAAAGCTGACCAAAGCATCGGAGACGATCAGCGGGGATGGATTTTTCTTCCCGTCGAGATTGGAGCAGGAAGAAGCGCTGGAGAGCCTGGAGGATATTCCAAACGAATTTACGAAAAACCGGTTGAATAAAGTGCAGAAAACAGCCCGCGCGGCGGTCAATCAGGCGGTTGCACAGATTCTGGAGGTACAGGAGTACCCGGACGATGCGCTGTGTTTTGCAGAGACGGCGGATTACGATGGGAACGGCAAAAAGGAAACGTTTGCGGCGATCGGCAGGTACGACGGAGCCTTCGGCGCGCCGGTATGCGACCTGTGGTTTGTCGGCGCGGACGGCGCAGTTTTGGAAGAAGAGAATTTTGCCTTTAAGGAGCTGGAAAAGCTGGGAAGCGCCTTTGTGCTGTATCGTGGCTACGAAGTGTCCGGCGTCAGCGACATGCTGTTTGGCGTGCAGGAGCAAGGAGCAGTGCGCCTGTTAAAACAGATGGGGCACTTTGAGCTGGATGATGACGGCGATCTGATGGCATGGACTGCCGGGACAGAAGCCGCGCCGGGATATTATGACATCAGCCTGCGCACACTGACAGAGTATCGATTAGAAGAAATCCGTGAAAAAGAGCTGTTACAGTATAAAAACGGCAAAGCAGTGTTAAAGAGTATCCTTCGGCAGGTTGGATCAGATTCCGGGAAAATACAGATTTTATCCGGGGAAAACGATAGGATTCATGTCAACCTTTCGGACGCGGAAGGAAGCTGGTACGAGACATGGAAAGTGGAAAACGACAGACTTGTACTGACAGACAGCGGAGAAGGCAGTGTAAAAGAGGTTCATGAAAGCGGTGATGTGTCCGGACAAAACGCAGTCAGTCAAAACAGCGCTGTATCTGACCGGGAAGCAGACAGCATCAGTGAAAACAATGCGGCAGCATCCGACCGGACAGGCAGCATCGACACGAGGTCTGTGACAAAGAGCGGGCAAAAGTCAGAAAACGGGACAGAAAGCCCTGCCTTCGACTTCTCTGCGCCCGATGGGACAGCAAAGGAAACTCAGACAGAACAAGAATAGGAAATTACAAAAATATGGCATTTGCACATTTGCACGTCCATACAGAGTACAGCCTGCTGGACGGTTCCAATAAAATCAAAGAATATGTAAAACGAGTCAAGGAGCTGGGCATGACGGCTGCGGCGATTACCGACCATGGCGCAATGTACGGTGTGATCGATTTTTACCGTGCGGCGCGGGCAGAGGGTATCAATCCGATTTTGGGCTGTGAGGTCTATGTTGCGCCCAATTCCCGTTTTGACCGGGAGATTACCGGCGGGGATGACCGGTATTACCATCTGGTGCTTCTGGCGGAAAATAATACTGGTTACGCGAATCTGAGCAAAATCGTCAGCCGCGGTTTTACGGAGGGGTACTATTACAAGCCGCGTGTCGATATGGAGGTTCTGGAGGAATTTCACGAGGGAATCATCGCGCTGTCTGCGTGTCTGGCAGGTGAAGTGCCGCGCTATATCCAGAAAGGACTGCCGGAGGAAGCAAAAAAATGCGCATTAAAGTATCAGTCGATTTTTGGGAAGGATAATTATTTTCTGGAACTGCAGGATCATGGGATTCCGGAGCAGCAGACCGTAAACATGGCGCTCTTACAGATGTCGCGAGAACTGGACATTCCGTTAGTATGCACGAACGACGTGCACTACACCTATGCGGAGGACGCAAAGCCCCACGATATCCTTCTGTGTATCCAGACCGGCAAAAAGCTTTCCGACGAAAACCGGATGCGTTACGAGGGCGGTCAGTATTTCGTCAAAAGCGAAGAAGAGATGAAGGGACTGTTTCCCTATGCATGGGAGGCAGTGGAAAATACACAGCGGATCGCAGACCGCTGTCATGTGGAAATCGAGTTCGGTAAGACGAAGCTGCCGCATTTTGATGTGCCGGAGGGTTATGATTCCTGGGGATATTTGAACAAGCTGTGCACTGACGGCATGAAAGAGCGCTATCCGGAGGACGACGGCACGCTGCAGAAGCGTCTGGAATACGAGCTGGGTATTATCAAGCGCATGGGATATGTGGACTATTTCCTGATCGTGTGGGATTTTATCAACTATGCCAGAGAAAACGGTATTCCGGTAGGACCTGGACGTGGAAGTGCAGCTGGAAGCATCGTTTCCTACTGCCTGCATATCACGAATATTGATCCGATCCGTTATAGCCTGCTGTTTGAGCGTTTCCTGAACCCAGAACGAGTTTCCATGCCGGATATCGATATCGACTTCTGTTATGAACGCAGACAGGAGGTCATCGATTATGTCGGACGCAAATATGGAAAAGAAAAGGTTGTGCAGATTGTCACATTCGGTACGCTGGCGGCAAAGGGTGTCATCCGCGACGTCGGGCGTGTCATGGATCTGCCGTATTCCTTTGTAGATTCGATTGCAAAAATGATCCCGAACGAGCTGAACATGACGATTGATAAGGCACTGTCAATGAATGCAGAGCTGCGCAAGCTCTACGAGAGCGATGAACAGGTGCACGTGCTGATTGATATGAGTAAACGGCTGGAGGGATTGCCGCGCCACACCTCGATGCACGCAGCAGGGGTTGTGATCTGCCCGGAGGCGGCAGATCATTTTGTACCGCTTTCACGGGGGTCGGATGGTTCGATCACAACGCAGTTTACGATGACGACGCTGGAAGAGCTCGGACTGTTAAAAATGGACTTTCTGGGGCTTCGAACCCTGACAGTAATCGACCACGCGGTCAAGATGATTGAGCATGACACCGGTGTGAAGCTCGATATGGAGCATCTGGATTATAACGATAAAAAAGTGCTGGATTCGCTCTGCACCGGCAGGACGGACGGCGTGTTCCAGCTGGAAAGCGGCGGGATGAAAAGCTTCATGAAGGAGCTAAAGCCCCAGAACCTGGAGGATATCATCGCGGGTATTTCCCTGTACCGTCCCGGGCCGATGGACTTTATTCCAAAATATATTAAAGGAAAAAACAATCATGACGAAATCACCTATTCCTGTCCGGAGCTGGAACCGATCCTGTCTCCGACCTACGGCTGTATCGTGTATCAGGAGCAGGTTATGCAGATTGTGCGCGACCTCGGCGGCTACACGATGGGACGAAGCGACCTGGTTCGCCGTGCGATGAGCAAGAAAAAGCAGTCTGTCATGGAAAAAGAACGGGCGAATTTCGTTTACGGCAATCCCGAAGAGGGCGTGCCCGGCTGTGTGGCCCGGGGCATTCCGGAAAAGGTCGGTCTGGAAATTTACGCGGAAATGATGGATTTTGCAAAATACGCGTTCAACAAGTCCCACGCCGCATGCTACGCGGTTGTCGCTTACCAGACGGCTTACCTGAAATATTATTATCCGGTGGAATTTATGGCGTCCCTAATGACTTCTGTAATCGATAACCCCGGAAAAGTGGCGGAATACATTCTGGTCTGCCGCCAGATGGGAATCGCGATTCTGCCGCCGGATATCAACGAGGGAGAGCCGGGATTTTCGGTATCGGGAAAATCAATCCGGTACGGACTGACTGCGATCAAGGGTGTAGGACATCCGGTTGCGGACGCGGTGATCGCAGAACGGAAGCTGCGGGGCGTGTTCAAAAACCTGCAGGATTTTCTTTCCAGAATGTCCGATACGGAAGTCAATAAGCGCAACGTGGAAAACTTCATCAAAGCGGGTGCATTCGACAGCCTTGAGGGAACACGCAAGCAGTTTATGAGCGTATTTGTGCAGCTGATGGATCAGAATCAGCAGAATCGGAAAAATAATATGGCGGGACAGCTTTCCTTATTCGATCTGGTGGACGAGTCGGAAAAGAAAAACTATGAAATCCGCTTCCCGGATGTCGGGGAATATTCGAAGGAAATTCTTCTGACCTTTGAAAAAGAAGTGCTCGGTGTGTATGTCAGCGGGCATCCGCTGCAGGAATACGAGCAGCTCTGGCGCAGGAATATTTCTAATACAACGGCAGATTTTATGCTGGATGAGGAGACAAACAGCGTCCATATTCAGGACGGAGCAAAGGCGGTTATCGGCGGAATTATCGAGGAAAAGAAGATCAAATATACCAAAAACGATAAGGTGATGGCGTTTTTACAGGTGGAGGATCTGGTTGGAACGATTGAAGTTATCGTTTTCCCGAAAACCTATGAGCAGTACGGCAGCAAGCTGATGGAGGATGAAAAGGTTCTCCTGCGGGGGCGTGTTTCCGCAGAGGAGGACAAAGACGCGAAGCTGATCTGTGAATCCGTGCAGACGTTTGACGAAATTCCCAAAAAGCTCTGGATTAAGTTTCCGACGATGGAAGCCTATCAGCAGCAGGAAAAAAAGCTGCTTTCGGCAATCGCAGCTTCCGACGGCAAGGATACCGTGGTGATTTATGTGGAAAATCCGCGCGCGATGAAGCAGCTTGGGGCGAATCAGACCGTTCATGGGGACGAGGCGTTTTTAAAGCAGCTGGAAGAGTTGTTTGGAGAAGAAAACGTAAAGCTGATGTAAGTTTCACAAAACCATTGAAAAGAAAGCCCGTTTCGATTAAAATAAAAAATGGTTTTACGGATTTTGAAATCTTAAGATTGAAGTCCAGCCCGCAGCGGCAGACAGGAGGAACAATGGCAGCTAAGATAAAGACAATTGGAGTTCTTACAAGCGGCGGAGATGCGCCGGGTATGAATGCGGCAATCCGTGCGGTTGTTCGGAAAGCGATTTGCAACGGCGTCAAAGTAAAAGGCATTAAAAAAGGCTATCAGGGCCTGTTAAATGAAGAAATCATAGATATGGATGCCCGCAGCGTTTCGGATACCATCCAGAAGGGCGGTACGATTCTGGGAACCGCACGTTGTCTGGAATTTAAGACCGAAGCCGGACAGAAAAAGGGCGCGGAGATCTGCCGCAGACACGGCATCGACGGTCTGGTTGTTATTGGCGGCGACGGCTCTTACAGAGGTGCGCAGGCGATGTCCAGACTTGGGATCAATACGATCGGTCTGCCGGGCACGATCGATCTGGATATTGCATGTACCGAATATACGATCGGTTTCGACACGGCAGTCAATACCGCGATGCAGGCAATCGATAAGGTAAGGGATACTTCATCTTCACATGAACGCTGCAGTATTATCGAAGTAATGGGCAGAAATGCCGGTTATATCGCACTGTGGTGCGGCGTCGGCACCGGCGCGGAGGATATCCTTCTTCCTGAAAAGTACGACTATGACGAGCAGCAGCTGATTAACAATATTATCAACAACCGGAAAAAGGGCAAAACTCACCATCTGATCATCAATGCAGAAGGTATCGGTCATTCTACTTCCATGGCGAAGAGAATTGAAGCAGCAACGGGTGTGGAAACCAGAGCAACCATCCTGGGGTACATGCAGCGAGGCGGCAGCCCGACCTGTCTGGATCGTTATTATGCTTCTATCATGGGCGCTTATGCGGCAGACATCCTCTGCGCAGGCAGCTCGAACCGTGTTGTGGCTTACAAACACGGCGAATTTGTAGACTATGATATCGAGGAAGCGCTTGCGATGCAGAAAGAGATTCCCGAATATCATTATCAGGTCAGCAAAGCGCTGGCCACCTGACGATACAGGACGCAAAGGGGCGGCTGCACACGAAACGTGTGTGGCCGTTGTGCGTTTTCATAAAGATCAACGGAGGAACCTGCATGATTACTGCAGCATCCAACAGCCGGATCAAAAGGCTGGTACAATTGAATCAAAAGTCGAAGCTGCGCAGAACGGAGGACGTTTTTCTGGCAGAGGGTGTGAAGATGTTTCTGGAAGCACCGAGAGAGCAGCTGCAGGAGGTCTATGTTTCGGAATCCTTTCTGGAAAAGTGCAGCTGCCGGGAGCATCTGGAAGAGGTTGGATACGAAGTCGTTTCCGACAGCGTTTTTTCTAAAATATCGGATACCTGCACGCCACAGGGCGTTTTATGCGTGCTGAAACAGTTTCACTATAATATAGAAGAAATGCTGCGGGACAAAGCACCGCTGTTTCTGCTTCTGGAAAATATACAGGACCCCGGCAACCTCGGCACGATGCTGCGAACCGGTGAGGGCGCAGGCGTTTCCGGGATTATCATGAGCAGGGATACAGTCGATTTGTACAACCCGAAGGTTATCCGTTCAACGATGGGCAGCATCTACCGCGTTCCGTTTTATTATGCGGACGATTTTGCGGCGGCAGTTCATCAGGTACAGCAGGCGGGTGTCAGCGTATACGCGGCGCATCTGCGCGGGAAAAATTCCTATGCCTGTCAGGATTACACAAAGGGGACGGCATTTCTGATCGGTAACGAGGGCAACGGTCTGCGGGAAGAGACTGCAGAACTTGCGGACTGTTACATTCGGATTCCGATGGAGGGCAAAGTCGAGTCGCTAAATGCGGCGGTGGCGTCTTCGATTCTGATGTATGAAGCGCATCGGCAGAGGGCGATTTGAAAGAAGGTCGAAGCTTGAAAAATAATATTTTTCAAGCTCGAGATTTGTGTCTGCGCGCACTTGACACAAACTCGACATGCGCAAAAAGCGTGCGCAGAAATGAGAGGCACAGATGAAAATCGGTTTTATCGGACTTGGAAATATGGCGCAGGCGATGATTGGAGGAGTTTTGAGAAATCACCTGGCTGTGCCGGAGGAAATTTTCGGTTCCGCAAAAACGGCGGAGACGGAAAGCAAAGTGCATGAAATGTTTGGCATCACGGTGACAGGCGATAACCTGGAAACCGCGCGGCAGGCAGAGCTTTTGATTCTTGCCGTAAAGCCGCAGTTTCTGGAGAAAGTGATCGGACAGATCAGCGACATTGACCTGACCGGTAAGACGATTCTGAGCATTGCGGCAGGCAAAAGCCTTGCGTGGCTGGAAGAGCAGTTCTGTGCGCCGCTTCCGTTTGTGCGTGCGATGCCCAATACGCCGGCACTGGTCGGGGAAGGCTGTACCGGAGTCTGCTATGGCAGCAGGGTAACTCCTGAGATGAAAGAAAAAACGGCGGCTGTCCTGGACAGTTTCGGCAAGACGGTTGAGCTTCCGGAACGTCTGATGGATGTGCTGACCGGCGTTAGTGGCTGTGCGCCTGCCTGGATTTTTATGCTGATCGAGGCGATGGCAGACGGTGCAGTTGCGGAAGGCATGCCGCGCAGCCAGGCATATGAATGCGCTGCACAGGCTGTGCTCGGCAGCGCGAAGCTGATGCTTGAGACCGGAAAGCATCCGGGAGAGTTAAAGGATATGGTCTGCTCCCCGGCAGGCTCCACGATTCAGGCGGTACGCGTTTTAGAGGAAAAAGGCTTCCGCGGCGCAGTGACCGATGCGGTCATCACTGCGGTGGAGAAGTCCAGAAGCCTGTAAAATAGTTTGTTACAAAAATGTTAAAAACAGGTATAGAGGAAGATCTGATGGAAAAAATAATCCCGTCAGGTCTTCTTTTTTTCTATAAAAAATCGAAAAAACCGCAGAAAATGGCTGTCCTTTTTATGAAAAGAGAATTTACTGTGTTAAAGCGGCATTTGTTGAAAACTTTGAAAAATAGTAAGAAAAAGGCGATGATTTCGGAGGTTTGTTGTAAAAATATCACAATAGAAGAAAAACCTTTGTGGGGAACTAACGGAAATTTGTGGTTCCGGGGGAACGACTTGACATTTGATTGTAATATTGCTATCATATCATGCGTAACAATTGTTAATAAGTTTGTAACAATTGAAACAGCTCTGTAACAAGGAGCATCCCACAAAAAGCTCCTGAATTTCACCGGCAGAATGGCTGGGGAAGCAGAGTAAGATTTATGGAGGTAAGAATGAACGGAAAAGGCAGAAAGTTGTTTCGTAGTGCAGTCGGCATTTTAACATCTGTTATGATGATGGGTGCATATACGACAACCGCTATGGCAAGTGGTATCGGTGTCATTGATGCGAAAGACATGCTGGACATTCATGCAGAAGCAAATACAGCGTCTGCGGTGATTGGTCAGGTCATGGAGGACGGTCATGTGGCGATCCTTGCAAAGTACAACGACTGGGTGCAGATCCAGGCGGGAGAAATTGCAGGATGGGTACCGGCTGAAAATCTGGTCGAGACAGAGATTTCCAACGAAGAGGCTGTTGCAGCCAATGAGCAGGTGATCGCTGAACGGACAGGAGCAACAGCATCCGAAGATGAATTCTTTGCAGAGGAAGAAGTACAGCAGGATGAAACAGCAGCTTTACAGGCAGAGGCGAGTGAAGCTGCACAGAATGAGATAGAAGAAGTACAGACAGCCGAGGAAGCAGCGCGGCTTGAAGCAGAGGCGCAGGCAAAGGCAGCAGCCGAGGAAGCAGCGCGGCTCGCAGCGGAAGCTCAGCAGGCAGCTTTGGCTGCCCAGGCGGCGCAGACTGCAGCGATATCCGCAGAGGAATTAAAACTGCTTGCAAATATTATTTACTGTGAAGCAGGCAGTGAATCCTACGTTGGTAAGGTTGCGGTAGGCAATGTCATCATGAACCGCGTCAAGAGTGCATCGCAGCCCAATACGATCACCGAGGTTGTTTACGCAAAAGGACAGTTTTCCCCTGTTAGAAACGGTTCGCTGCAGAGGGCACTGAGCAGTGACAAGGCAGATGCAGCCTGCTATCAGGCAGCAATCGAAGCATTAGCCGGTGCACAGCCGGTCGGCGGCAAGCTGTTTTTCAGAAGAAATAACGGTCGTTCCGGACAGGTAATCGGACATCACGTTTTTTACTAAAACAGTATCATAGCCGGGGCATTTGTCCCAACAGCATTGTAAGGGAATCGTCAGAAGATGATAAGAATCCATTGTTTCTGACAGAAAAAGAGCGAAAAAAGGCATGTGGAAAAGGATTGTTTTTCACACGCCTTTTTTGTATTCATGACAATAGAATCCTCGCAGGGCGCACACTTGACAGTAATTGACGGATTTGATATGATGACGCTAATCATGTAATATAATTGTAACATTTGATGAGCCGATTTTGGGAGCGCCAAAGGCGCGGAAAATCAATGGAGGCTCAGCTATCGTTACTGTCTGCGGATATGAGGGGATAGAAAGGATCATCGATTTATGGGCTGGAGCAGAAAATGTGAGAAAAGGGGGAAGCACTGGCTGCGGGCTGCAGCGCTGGGAGTCGTCTTTTTGTGGACAGCCGGAAGCAGTCTGCAGGCAGAGGCGGAATCGAGCAAAAGCGCGCACTGGCACAAGGGCGTTGGCGTGGAGGCGTGGCTGACAGGAGCGGATAAGGAACAGGTCAGTCCGAACGCAGCATCCCAAAATGATGCGGCAGATGCAGCGATCGCCGCAGTCGGCGGGCAGGAAACGGATGTAGCGTCCGACAGTGCGGACAGCAAAACCAAGGCTTCGTCCGGCGATGGAACGAAAATGGACGACCTGACCGGAACGATCGTGATGACGAGCGTCCAGAATGTATTGAATGTCAGGACGGAACCGGACAGCGAGGCAGAGCTTGCAGGGTATCTGTATGCAGACTGTGGCGGTACAGTGCTGGAACAAAAGGACGGCTGGACAAAGCTTGAGTCCGGCGAACTGACCGGCTGGGCGAACAACGATTATCTGCTGTTTGGGGAAGAAGCGCGGAAAGAGGCAAAAGACGCGGGACGGATTGTGGCGACGACCAAAACAGGCGCTTTGCGGATCCGGAAAGAACCTTCAGCAGATGCTGCGATTTATGATCTGCTGGAAGAAGGTGCAAAGTATGAGGTCGTGGATGAAGAGCAGATCCGTTTCAGCGAGGATCAGGAAATCACGGCGGACTGGGTTGCGGTCAATTACGGCGGAAAGACCGGATATGTGTCTTCGGAATATGTCCAGGTTGATTTTGAAATCGATTACGGAGAGACGGTTGAGCAGGTAAAAGCGCGCGAGGAAGCGGAAACGGCGAGACTGCAGGCGGAAAAAGAAGCTGCCGCACAGAAACAGAAGAAGGAAAAGGCAGCGCAGGCGGAAAAGGAAGCGAACAAGGCTGCTGCACTGACTGCGGACGACAGCGTGCTTTTGGCGGCGCTCATTCAGTGTGAAGCGGGAGAAGAGCCCTACGAAGGACAGGTAGCTGTCGGCGCAGTCGTGATGAATCGGGTCAGAAGCGGCGCTTATCCGAATACGGTCAAGGGAGTTATCTATGCTTCGGGACAGTTTACACCGGCGGGAAGCGGACAGGTTGGACGCGTTGTCGCAAGTGGAAAGATCAAGGCAAGCTGCCTGCAGGCGGCACAGGAAGCGATGGCGGGAAGCACCCCGGTTGGAATAGCGACGCATTTTAGACGGGCAGGAAGCAGGGAAGGTATTGTGATCGGACATCATGTATTTTGGTAGACGGGGCATGATTTTTGTAGTATGATAGTCATAAGTCACAGGAAAGGAGGAGTTACATGACGGAAGTATTTGCCTGGCTGGCTCTGTTGATTTTACTTGTGCTGATTGAGCTTGCGACGATGGGGCTGACGACAATCTGGTTTGCAGCCGGAGCTCTTGTTGCGACGATAGCAGCTGCCTGTGGTGCGCCGGTTCTGGTGCAGGTCATCCTGTTTTTGGTAGTGTCCGTGCTGATGCTTGTTTTTACAAGACCGGTTGCCATGCGCTATTTCAATGTTGGAAGGGCGAAGACCAATGTGGACAGCATGCTTGGGGAACGCGGTATCGTGACCGGCAGGATTGATAACCTGCACAGCTGCGGACAGGTTACGCTCAAAGGCATGGAGTGGTCAGCAAGATCTCAGGAAACTGAGGGGACGATTGAAGAGGGTACCGTCGTCATTGTAAAAAAGATCGACGGCGTGAAGCTGATCGTTGTTCCGGACGAGATCGAAACAGAAGAACCTGTAACAAACAGCAGCGAGGCTGCTGACAACATGCGGTAAGACCGCGGAAATGAGGGTAATTATGATAGGTGGATTGGTAATACTCATTATTTTAATTCTTGCAATTGCAATTGTAGCGTCCTGCATCAAGATCGTACCGCAGGCGCAGGCTTATGTCGTAGAACGTCTCGGCGCATATCAGGATACCTGGAGCGTTGGCCTTCACTTTAAAGTGCCGATTGTCGATAAGGTTGCAAAGCGTGTACTGTTAAAGGAACAGGTAGCGGATTTCCCGCCTCAGCCCGTTATCACAAAGGATAACGTTACGATGCGGATCGATACCGTTGTCTTTTTCCAGATCACAGATCCCAAGCTGTTTACCTACGGCGTTGAAAATCCGATCATGGCGATTGAAAACCTGACCGCGACAACCCTGCGTAACATCATCGGAGACCTGGAACTGGATCAGACCCTGACCTCCCGTGAAACGATCAATGCCAAGATGCGTGCATCCCTGGATATCGCAACTGATCCCTGGGGCATTAAGGTAAACCGTGTCGAATTAAAGAACATTATTCCTCCCGCAGCAATTCAGGATGCGATGGAGAAGCAGATGAAGGCAGAGCGTGAACGCCGTGAAGCGATCCTGCGTGCTGAAGGTGAAAAGAAATCTACCATCCTGGTAGCAGAAGGTAAAAAGGAATCCGCAATTCTGGAAGCAGAGGCAGAAAAGCAGTCTGCAATCCTGCGCGCAGAAGCAGAGAAAGAAAAGATGATCCGTGAGGCAGAAGGTGAAGCGGAAGCAATCCTGAAAGTCCAGCAGGCGACTGCAAACGGTCTGCGTTTCATCAAGGATGCAGGAGCGGATGATTCTGTACTTCGTTTAAAGAGTCTGGAGGCTCTGGAAAAGGTTGCGGACGGCAAGTCTACAAAGATCATCATTCCGTCCGAAATTCAGAACATGGCGGGACTGCTGACCAGTGCGAAGGAGCTTTTAAGCGATAAATAAGCTCACATGTACCATCTTCGATGCTATCCGCTGCCTGACAGCGTATTTCATCTTTACAAAAAAGGACCGTACATTCTATAATGGATGTACGGTTTTTTATTTTATGATGCTAGGGTCAAAAGGTCTAAGCCCACATGAGCTTGCTCATAGGTGGGTGAAAGACCTTTTGACCCGCCC
>OMEA01000856.1_pt1 | contig 13994 bp, 18 predicted proteins | sample 1645321 | NCBI WGS metagenome assembly OMEA01 (sample SAMEA103958151, study PRJEB25191) | human gut metagenome
TACTATGGGACGTATGCACTCTGATGCACAGTTTGCAGGTTCTTCTTCCGTACCAGCTCACGTTGAGATGATGGGCTTAATCGGAATGGGTAACAACCCAATGGTTGGTGCTACAGTAGCAGTTGCCGTTTCTGTTGAGGAAGCAGCAAAGGCTGGTAAATTCTAAATAAAAGGCTTAAAAGCTAGACTTTTCGGGCTATTCAGACTAGGTAATTCGGTCTGGATAGCCCTATTTTTATGTCCATAAGACATGTAAAAGTCGCAAGCAAGTCACAAGCAACAAGTCACAAACCCTGTAGACTGTGTGAGTTGGGGGTTAGTTCCTGTGTTGTTATGTTCAGTATAAGGTGATTACTCAGTTGATGAATTCTTAATATCGCAAAATTTATTTGCAGTGTCTGAAATGAATAAATGTCTGAGTTGTTTTGGTGAGACATGTAAAAATGTTAGAAATCAGATAAACAGCAAGGATCTCATGCGTGAGTTACTTATCAAGGGGTATTACGATTTCTCTGATACCGTTGGTATGAAGATTGTAAACAATTGTCAGGACAAGATTCCAGCATCATTTTCTTATTATTGTCCTACAGGATGGGGTATCACAGAGTGTAGCAATATTCTGGTAAATCCAATATTTTCAAATCTAGCTACACAGCCATGTGGAGAGCTTGTTAAGCCAAAGACAAATGCTGAGGAAGATATGTGGGACTATGAAGATTACGAAGAGGAAGGCGACGATGAAGAGTGGGGAGATTATGACGAGTAGTCAGGAGGTAGTGGTTTATGATTAGAAGTACATTGCCGAGTGGCGTGAAAACATTGCAGAAGTGGTATGCCAATGGTCAGCTTGTATTTGACAATGCGATTCAGCGTTCCAGCGGTCAATGGGGTATTCTACAAAAGAGCCTGCTCATCCATAGTATCTTGGCAGGCTACCCAATACCGCCAGTGTTCCTGCTTAAATATAAGAATGACGATGCCACCATATATGATTGCATCGAGGGCAAGCAGAGATTGCTTAACACATTCAGTTTTATGTCTTGGGAGTATGCGTTACATGGCGGTACTCCAGACGTAGAGCTGGATGGCGAGGTTTATGAAATCGCAGGCAGGAGCTTTGATGAACTTTCAGATGAGCTGAAGGATATTATATCTGGTTACAGATATAGTATCTCCGTAATCGAAGATGCGACAGAGGAAGAGGTAGAAGATATTTTCTACCGCTTAAACTCTCCAACGCCACTTACCCAAATTCAAAGGTCAGGGTCTGTTATGGGTACGGAGCTTGCAAGATGGACAAGGGATATTCTGGACAAGGATTTCTTTACCAAGGCAATTTGTCTTACTCAGGCACAGTGGCGGAGAGAGGGCGATCTTGAGGTATTACTCCAGACCATGCTGTTGCTGGATAATCGTAGCGAAAATTACGAGTATAAGGCAATATCCAATATTGAGGTGTTAAAGTATTGCAGCCATATCAGGGGTAGATTCTCTCCAGAAAAGCGTGTGGTAATTGAGGAGCTGTTTGACTATCTTTCAGGGGCATTCTCAGACAAGTGTAAGTTCCTGAAGAAATCGGCAGTACCTATGGTGGCAGTTATTGGAAAGCTGGCATTGGAGAATAGCATTACTCCAGAGCAGTATCGTGGTTTCATAGACAGCTTTGCGAATACAGTAAATGAGGAGTATGAAGCCAATAAGGGTAATGGAAACGTGAAGAGGGTAAAAACTGAGGGCAGACTTCTTGCGATGGCTGATGATTTTGGTCAATACTTCAACATATCAAATCTTGTGGTTATCGGGGGTAGTGCAGAGAGCGAGGATGCCAATGAAGCAGAAGATTAAAGTGTATATCATCCGTGTAGATGAAGAGGGAAGACAATACAAGGGGTACTTTACTGAGATAGATAATACCCTTGAAGCGAAACAGGAAATCGTAGGTGGTCTGATTCAGGTGGTTAGATTAACGCCTGATATAGATATCATCATAAACGATGAAGGTAAGCTACGGGGTATGCCATTAAACAGAATTTGGCTCAGTGAAGATGGCGAGCCGCTGGATTTCCTTGTTGGAAATATTATAGCGGTACGACATTGCGATGATGTATTCACTGATATTTTGTCTGAGGATTGTGAAATAATCGAGAGATTATTGCCACCAATCAGGCTGAATATGTCTGTTATGGGTAAGGATGGAAAGTATCGCACCAACTCAATGTTCTACTTTAATCATGATGAGTTGTTAGATTACAAGGAGTGTGCCGATGAAGATTGATAAGAAAGCAGTATATGAGAGGGTAAATGTGAAATGAAATTGTATGGTTGTTAGTGGTATGAATTTTGTTTTGAACATACAATGGGGTATGTCAAGACCTCTTGCTGGTTGATTTTGGTCAGCAGGAGGTCTATTTTATTGGGTTTTCTAAGAAATGGATGGTCAGAGATGAGGCGATAACCAAGTCGCTGGGATTCTATCAAAATTAAATTTATTATTTTTCAGGAGGTTGAAATTATGGAACACGATTTAATATTTGATGGAAGGAACATTCCAGTAGCCGAAGCGGCAAAGATTATGGGGAAAGACCCACAGTTCATACGACTTGCTATGATAAACAAGTTATTACCTATTGGATTAACGTATAAGAAGGAAGGTTCTACTCAGTATGACTTCTATATAAGTCCAAAGCTGTTTTATGAGTATACGGGATGTTACTTTGACTCAAAGAACGACTAATATAGTTACGCTTTCTAAGTAGTCAATGCGTGGTTAATAATCTATGCGTTGGCTATTTTTTATGGTAATATAATAATAGGTTTTGGATGTGAGAGGTAATAATATGGACACAAATTATTTTCGTGATTGGAAGACTTTAGGTAAAAGACGTTCTGAAAATCAGATTATTGGGGAGTCAGGTATTGATATATTGAGATCCTTATTTCCTAAGGAATGGGTAATAAGGGAGTACACTGCTGATTATGGAATTGACTTAGATGTTGAATTATTTGAGGAGTGTAATGATGGGGTATATGTTACAAAGGGTGAACATGTACTTTTTCAAGTTAAGACAACCAATGATATTGAAGTAAAAGATTTGGAGGTTTATTCTAAAACAAAATCTGATAATTGTATATTTAAGGTGGTCAAATATCCTTTAGATACAGCGTTGTTAGCTACAGTTGAAAAGATGGGAAGTGCAGTTCCTGTATTGCTTTGCTTAGTGGATAATGTAGAAAGAGAGGGATATTTTGTATGCTTGAACGATTATGTTGATAAAATATTAATATCTCAAAAACCAGATTATGATAGGCAGGGAACAGTTACTATTAATATTCCAATAGAAAATAGGATAAGTAGTGGAAAATTTGCGATTGAATGGTATGGGAAAAGAGCAAAATTATATTCTTTCTTTAATTTAGTAAATTGTCAAAAGAGGGATTTATTGTATACGCCAGATTGTAATCTGGAACAAATGGTTGAGATGTTTTTGAATAGAATATGTCGATTAGATATATGGTCGGATAAAATGTTAGAGTTATTTAAAGAACAGATAGATTACTATACAGAACATCATTCTACAAAACAAGCAGATATAATAATTAATAATGCAATAGAAAGAGGGGAAAATGTTGATGAACCCATTTGGGAAGGAACGTATTGTATGGGAGAAGTATCTTTTCGGCATGCAACTCAAATACAGGAATTGCATAGGTTATGGGATCAGATGTGTATAATATCAGATATGTATGAGACTGATTATCGAGAAGCGTATCTTCCTACATATTATTGGTTTATAGTTAATAAGTAGTAAAAAATATATTTGAGTATTTATAAGTACTAAGTTATTTGTTTTTTTATTAACATAGTGTTAAGCTAGACAAAATTCATTATTGTAGACTGAATGGTATCACTTTTATAATAGAAGGAAAATTGTTTAGCCTTGTTGTAGCTATTGGACGAAAAGCCACACCGAAAGCCATACATGCTTGATTTATCTTGAATTTACTGGGTGCATTGATTCTGTAGAGGAAGCAGCAAAAGCTGGTAAATTCTAAATAGAAAGCTTGATTTTATAGGCTTATTGGAGACTCATATCTTTTTTGGTATGGGTCTCTTTTTTTTACTCATTTTCTGGATTTGGTGTAAAAATAGCTGTACGCTGCCCTCAAGTCGCCATATGTAAATATTATGACGAGTACTATTCACATTATTATTCAGATTTTAAGGTGACGGATGAAGTATTAAGAAGAAACACAGTTCTTCCGCAAAACAGAATAGGTGAGACTTGTACAGAGCATGAAGTAAATTTTGTATGCAGGCGTGAAGATGGTTCATATGTAAGCTCGCGTACGATGCAGCATGTTTCGAGGATTGTGCATGAACAGCTTACCTGCACTTAAATTGGGGAGTCTCAAGGTTCGTAAAACGGTATTGATTGAGCTTACTGTGAAATATGAAGGAATGAAATATCACATCTGGTATTGACATAGCCGAACGGCTTAGTATATGATAAATATATCAAAAATAAGCCGTTCGACCTTTTTTAGCTTGCGCAAAATTAAAATAAGCCGTTCGACTATGCGACAAGGAGGCGTCATGAAAATAGCAGATGCAGAAGCTTTTGGAAATGAATTACGTACACGCAGAAAAGAATTGGGATATACACAGGCTTATATCGCTGAATTTACAGGATTTAGTGTCAGCTTTATATCTGATCTGGAAAGAGGAAAGGAAACGTGTGAGATTGGAAAGGCGATTGAGATTGTAAATCTTTTAGGTATGGATTTGTGTATGGAAAAGCGAGGTAAATAAAATGAGAGATTTTCATGTATTTATTGAACAGCAGGGAGAGCAGATCTATGTTGGTAAGATAACAGGAAGTGGATCTGAAGATGCGGTATTTTCCTATGCACAAGAGTATTTGGATAATCCGTCAAGTTGTCCTATTTCAATTCATCTTCCATTGCAGGCACAAAACTTTTCGGCAGAAGAAACAAGACTTTTTTTTGAAGGCCTTCTACCGGAAGGTTTTACCAGGAAGTGTGTAGCCGGATGGATTCATGCAGATGAATATGATTATCTGACAATCTTAGCTGCTTTGGGGAGGGAATGTCTGGGTGCTATTCAGATTATTGAAGATGGCATGGATGTTCCAAAAGCTGGTTATCAGAAACTTACAAAGGAAGATGTATGCAGATTGGCGAAAGAAGGTGCTTCAGAAGCGGCAGAGTTGGTTGCAAAAGCGCATTTGTCTCTGACCGGAGCCTCTGGTAAAGTTGGATTGTATTATAAAAAAGACACAAATGAATGGTATTTACCAATTGGAGCAGCTCCGAGTACGCATATTGTGAAACAAAGTCATGTCAGATTAGACGGGATTGTTACCAATGAACAGCTATGTTTACAGACAGCCAAAAATCTGGGGATTGATGTACCGGACAGCTTTGTGATAAATGTAGGAACTGGTAAAGATGAAGATGTGTTATTTGCAACACATAGATATGATCGGATCATTGACGAAAAATGTCGGGTTATAGATGGGTTAACAGTTCCGTTTCGACTGCATCAGGAGGATTTTTCGCAGGCCATGGGTATTTCATCCGGTCATAAATATGAGCATAATGGAGAAGGTTACCTAAAAAGAATGTGTGATATTTTGAAAAAATATTCCTCGAATCCAATGGAAGATCAGTTAAAACTATGGGATATCTGTGTATTCAACTATCTCATAGGGAATACCGATAATCATATTAAGAATGTATCACTTCTTTATGCATCTGATATGGCATCCATACGATTAGCACCAGCTTACGACATTGTATGTACGATGATCTATCCAAGCAGTACTACGGAGATGGCTGTTTCGATTGGGTGTGAATATGACATTCATAAAATCAAGCGAGAGCACTTTTGTCGGGAGTTGAAAAATATCGGGATTGGTGAAAAACTTGCCATGAAGCATTATGATGATATGCTAAGCAGAATAGAAAGTGCACTTGAGAAATCGTGTGAAACACTTATGCAACAGGGATTTATACAGGCAAAAGACATGAAAAAAAGGATTTTAGAGGTGCGAAAGCTGGCGTGGATGTAAAGAAAGACATTTATAATGTCAGAATCGGGCAAAGTCAACGACAGGACAACATTGTAGAAAATAACATATTAAAAAAAATAACATTGGTAGCTCCCCTTTTATATGACAAAACAACAACAGGCAACTAAACCATTCACCGTTTAGCTGCCTGTTATTGTTTAAAAAATTCATTAAAATCACAATTAAAAATCTTGGTCAATCCAATCAGCATATCTACCGTTGGGTTATTGTAACCATTTTCCACCTTGCTGAATATGCCGGTAGTTACATTGATGCCATCACATTGGAGCTTCGCAATGACTTCAGTGGCTTTCAAACCCTGTTCTTTCCGCAGTCTTCGGATGTTAGAACCTACCAGTGGATGCAGGTGTTGATTAATTCTTTCTGACATAGCTATCACCTCGTTGAGAAAATAATATCCAAAATGGAAGAAAAAAGTGTCCAAAATGGAAGTTTTGTAGTATAATCGAGAAAGGAGTTTATATAAATTTACGGAAGGAGAAAGTTTGATGGCTATTCAGGAAGTGATCAAATATGAAGGGGATAATTCAACTCTTATTTATAAGCATCCCGCAGAAGACTTTAATACTCTGTCACAATTGATTGTGCATGAGTCGCAGGAGGCAGTATTTTTCAGTGACGGACAGGCACTGGATTCTTTTAAAGCAGGTCGTTATACCTTAGAAACGAAAAACATTCCACTTATTTCCAAAATAAGAAATCTGGTTTCGGGCGGAGTAAGTCCGTTCCATGTGGAGGTTTATTTTATTAATCTTGCGACCATGATGGATATCGCATGGGGAACACCAAGTCAGGTGACAGTTCGTGACCCGAATTACGGCTATAGTTACAGTGCCGGTGCCAGTGGTTCTTTCGGACTGAAAATAGAGGATGGAAGAAAGCTTCTGATTAATCTGGTTGGTACCGAAAAAGCAATGACCACCAAAGATATTCAGAAATTTTTTAAAGACCTTTTAGTTACAAGAGTAAAAAATTGCATTGCAGTAGAACTCAGCAAATATAGCTACAATGTTTTCAACCAGCATTTGAATGAAATTTCCGAGAACGTTGCCGGTCAGGTGGAAAGCGACCTTGAAAGCTATGGTATCCGGATTTTAAATTTCTTTGTGTCTGCAGTTACCATTAAGCCGGACGATTTGGAAGAGCTTAAAAAATTAGATAACAGCATGGCACAGAAGCGGTTTGAAGCAATGGGAAATCGTGATGCTACCGTAATTGAAGCAGAAGGACTTGCCAAAGCGAGAGAACTGCAGGGATATACCTGGCAACAGGAGCAGCAGTTTGATGTAAGCAGAACATTTGCACAGAATGAAGGCTTTGCAGCGAATCCGGCGAATATGATGGCACAGATTCCACTGGCGTTTTCCATGGGTGACATGATGAAAAACAATATGGATGCAGCAGTTCAGGCACAGCCGGTAACAGCAGCGCAGACAGGGACAGCAGCAATGCAGCCAGATATTGCAGCAACACAGCCGCAGCCAGCAGTGCAGCCGCAGGCGCAAGGTGGAAATATTACCTGTGTCAAGTGTGGAACGAGTCTGCCGAAGGATGCTAAATTCTGTTTCCAGTGTGGTGAAAAAGTGGTGATTCCACAGAAGATTTTCTGCGCAAACTGTGGAAATGAAATGCCGCCGGAAGCTAATTTCTGTACGAAATGCGGAACGAGGAGGGAGAAATAATGTTCAAGTACATATTTTGCCTGATTGCAATATTGATGCAGCCAATTTTTGCATTTCTTGTATTTCATAAACAGGAAAAACAAAAGGCAGCATTAAAGATGCCGCTTGTATATCTGAGCGGAGTCTATCTTGTAATTCAGATTTTTGTTTTCTTTAAGGTCTGCCTGAAAATTCCGAAGGATTATCAGGTGTATTCTTATTTGTTACAGGGTGTGATTTTAGCAGTTTTCATTATCATTGAGATTGCTATGGCAGCAAGTAATAAATATATTACAAAGGTTCAGACACAGGAACAGAGTTCCATCGAAGTGTTTAAAGGACTTATTCAGCAGCTTGAGATTTGCAGAGTGCAGATTACAGATGAGGTCAACCGCAAAGAAATTGACAAAGTGCTGGAAAAGATGCGATACAGTGATCCGGTCAGTTCACCGGCAGTGGCAACAGAAAATGAGACAATCAGACAGTTGATATTGCAGCTTTCTTCAACAACAGATGAAGCCGCTTTTGCGGAAATCTGCGGAGCAATCATGAAGCAGCTTGAAATCAGAAAAATAAAAAATACAAAGGAGCAGGGCTAGAAAATGGAAGAAATAAAATGTCCCAGTTGTGGTAGTGGTGCAGTAAGAAAAATTACAGAGGAAAAGTATGAATGCATGGCATGTGATAATCTTTTCCTGGTACATAATTTATCAAAAGAGTTTCAGAAAACAGATGAACATATTGAAAATATTCATCAGGATTTGAAGAAAACAATTGAAAAGATTAATCTGACAGCTGCTGTTGCCGGAGGAAGTGGAAGAGATGGTCTGGATAACCGTTATAAAAATGCCATGACATTACTAAATCAGGGAAACATTTCGACAGCAAAAGCAGAATTTACAGGAATCCGTAATGATTTTATGTGGAGCTGTAAGGGCTATTATGGACTGATTTTATGTGAAAAAAAGAAGAAACATATAAATTGGGGTGAGATAGGAGATTATATTCAGCAAATATATCGCTGTGAGGATGTTACTCCAGAGATTCTTCAGGAGATGGAAGGCATTTTAAATGACGGCAGACAGATTGCTTTAGCAAATCTTGGAAAGTCATTGAATGAGCGGAATGCACAGCAGAATGAGATTAGTTCTAAAATACAACAGGTGACTGAAATGTCTAAAATGCAGGAAACTACGCTGACACGGAAAAGGGAAGAGTTTGCAGAGCGTTGGAGCCAGACTTCCCCTGTCCGCAAGGCAATTTCTATTGCAATCGGTATAATCTGTGCGTTAGTACTGGTATGGTGTGCGGTTTCCCTGTTCCGCTGGATTATTGATGTGAGATATTTATTCGCCAATGCAATGAATTATGGATTTTTTGCAGGAATTTTACGCATTTTATGGAGCTGTGTCCGGACAATTCTCCGTGTTGCAGTGTCTGTTGGTGTAATTATTCTGGGTATTTTGATTTACTTTGTTATTCTTGGGTTCATTACGGCAAATCCACAGAAAGATGATGCACAGCTTAATATTGATAAAATGGATGAACAGATTCAGAAATTACAGGAAAGACATGAGATTTTACAGCGTCGCTTTGATGAGGAACAAATGAATATACAGAATATCAATCGTATCGGAAGCAGATTAGAACAACTGCAGCAGATAAAACCGGAAGAAATTATTCCTTTATTAATTGAAGCCGGAAAATATTACTAGAAAAGGAGAAATGAAAATGGGATTCATGAAATCATTGTTTGGAAACATGGGAGTACAGCAGGAGATACCGGAAAAGAAAATTATAATCAGAGATGTTGGACCAAATCCAGCACAGGTAATATCTATCATTCAGAATTATTATCCGGAAGATGCGGATCAGGTAAGCATGCTGGTAAATGAAAATATGATGGAAGGTAATGCAACTGTCTGCAGATTATCCCCAACAGAAAGCCTTTATGAGCTACAACAGGCGTTAGACGCCGCAGGAGCATCAACTTTTATCCAGAAGAACTGGACAGATGAAGAAAATGCAAGAGCTATTGCAGATATTGTTATTTTTTCTCTGGGCGGACAGCCTGATCAGGTCATGGAGTGTTACCATGAAATCTTAGGACTTGACAGAAGAGACCTGGAATTGAAACTTTTAAAAGATATTTCGGATGAAAATGGATTTTTAATATCAACAACCAGAGAAAGAGCAGAGACATTAAAAGCAGCGTTGGACGAACTCGGTGCTGATGCAGAAATTGATGTGACATGGGACGAGGATGCGCAGGCATCACTGATTGTTTTTTCAACCGGAAATATGAAAGAATATTTATTTTCGGATGTTATAAGAAGAGCTTATTTACATGTCGTCAGCAAAGAGATTTCGGGTGCAAATTTTAAGGATATATCAGATGAAGAACCTGCTATTATAGACGGAGTTTGTTCCTCACTCGTATATTTGCGTGATGAGATAGACCGTGCCGGTGGTGAGACAGTAATTGTTTTTGATACAGATCAATCCGTTGCTGCTGCATTATATATCATGGATGTAGGTTCAGATAAATCCAAAATACTTAAGATATTACAGAAATATTTAGGAATAAGTATAGCTGAAGCAAACGAGCAGGTAAATGAACTTGTAATTGGAAAGAGCCAGGTGGTAAAAGGCTATTTAGGTCTTTTAAAGGATATGAAAAAAGAACTGGATGCATTGCGCGTTAAAACAGAATTGATGCTGGATTTTGAGGAGGAAGAGGAGGAAGAGTTTGAGAACTTTTCAGCACTGCATTGCAATAATTGTGGTGCCGAACTTGCATCCGGCACAAAATTCTGCCCGAAATGCGGCACCAAAGTTGAGGAAGCTCAGAAGATGTTCTGCCCGCAGTGTGGAAATGAAATTATGCCGGGTGCAAAATTCTGCACCAAGTGCGGAGCAAGATGCATGTAACAGATACAAAAATAGAAGTTGAAAGAAATTGAGATGGAAAACATCTGCTTATCCGATTAGGGGGCAGATGTTTTCTTTTTTTACTGACATTTTCATTTCATCATGTTATAATGCAATCAAAGCTTGATATTTCTATATACATTTCAATGGCACATAGCCTGTCAGAAGTATACCGGTATTCTATCATTTCGCCGGGTTCACCACATAACCTGATATGATAACAGGAATTTTCAAAGCTTTTATTTCACATTAAATGAAGCGGAGAGAATTCTTTCAGACAAAGGTTGTTGCGGTTAAGTGACATTGCAAAAGTATACTCTCCAAGACAAAAGAAAGGAGAAGAAATGTCAGGAAAAACAGAAAAATTACAATGGCATCCGGCGTTTTGTGCAGCAACAGAACTGGAACTGCGACAAGATCTGGATGTACTGGAATTAATTCCGGAGTATAATTTAAGTAAGAAACCACTTCAGATTGATCTTGTGATCATTAAAAAGATGGATTGGAAGCGGACGTTACAAAATGAAATTGGTCATATTATGAGGGGACACAATATTTTAGAGTATAAGGGACCGGGAGATGAATTGACGATAGATTCCTTCTTTAAGGTAATTGGATACGCCAGCTTATATAAGGCGCAGGGGATAGCAGTCAATAAAATTTCAGCATCTGAGGTGACCGTATCCTTTTTTCGGAATGCTTATCCGAAGGCACTTTTTCAGGAACTGAAAAAAGAAGGATATATCCTGAAAAAAATGTATCCTGGAATTTATTATGTAAGAGGAAAAGTTCCATTTCCAGTACAAGTTGTAGTAACAAGTCAGTTGGAAAGAAAAGCTCATTGCAGCCTGCGGGTATTGACTACACAGGTAGAGATGCAGGATGCAGGATGCAGAACTATTTTTGGAACAGATACATTATTTGGAAAGTAAGAATGAACGGAGCAATATTGATTCGGTACTTCAAGTAAGTGTAAATGCAAATAAGCAGGTATATAGTCTGTTAAGGAGGAAAAATGAGATGTGTGAAGCATTGCGTGAATTAATGAAAGATGAAATTGAAAAAGAACTGGAAAATAAATTGGAGCAGGGCGAAAAACTGCAACTAATTCGTCAGGTAATTAAGAAACTGCAAAAAGGCAACTCCGTAGAAGAAACATCTGATATGCTGGAAGAAGAGCCGGAAAATATCAGGAAGATATATGAAATTGCAGCAACTATGGCGCCGGATTATGACGTAGAAAAAATATATCAAAAACTGTAGAAATTCAAATGGAAATATACCCAAGTAAGTCCCTAAGAAAAATTGTAGGGAAACACTTGACAAACATATTTTTATAAGATATAGTATAAAAGTACTAGCTATTAAGCTAATATAATTTTTCATAACTCATGCCTCTCGGGCTCTTCGGAGTTCGGGAGGTACTCCCCGAAAATATAGTCAGGATTTTATCCTGGCTTTTTTATTTTACAGGAAATTGCTTTCCTGCAAAATGTGTTTTCTATAGTTCCAAAATGCTTGTAAGAAGCTAGTTATGGTATGCCTGGCAGGTTATGCAGCAAGGAGGATGTTTTTATGAAGTTACTCTATGCAGAAGACGAAGAAAGCATGGCAGAAGCTGTTACAGATATTCTTGTATTTCATAAGTACCAGGTTGATACGGTATATGGTGGAGAAGAGGCATTGGAATATGCAAGAAAAGAAACAACCAGGACGCTTATTATGCTCTCGGAAGAACCACAACAAAGTGTAAAGCAACAGAATGAACCGCCGGTGCAGCTGGATGGAAACACCAGACAATAAGGAAGAATTGCTTGAAAAAGAAAAAACGGTGGTGTACTATAATGCTATGAGAAAATCAACAGAAAGGGAATATGAGTATGGATTTAGAGCAATGCTACAAGGAACTGGAGGGAGATTATGCAGAGGTCATGCGCAGACTCCGGAAGGAAGAGCTGGTACACCGTTTTTTGATAAAATTCTTAGAAAGCGATGAAGTACAGCGGATTGATGAAGCTTTACAGGAAAGGGATTATGAGAAAGCCTTTGATCTGGTACATACCTTAAAGGGAGAGACCATGACGCTCGGGTTGGGACGGCTGAGCAAATCAAGCATAATTCTGTGCGAACAGCTCCGCTATAAAATATACGGAGAAGAGATGCTGCAGCAATTTAGGAAAGTCAAAATGGATTATCAGAAGACAATTGATATTATCCGGAAATACAGGGATTCACAGCCGTAATTTATGCAGGCAGCCCGCCAAATTGCAAAATGTGTTTCTTGTAGTTTTATGTTATTGTTATTAGTGATATAACCATAGGTTATTGTATAAAAAAATATTATTACTTTAAGCCATTTTAGTATTGACAAACAGAACTGATATGCTAGAATAACTGTAATGTGAATGAAAGAAAAAGGATGGTTTTCACATGAGAAAACAAGTGTTATCTCTGTTAGTTGAGAATACTTCCGGTGTTTTAAGCCATATTTCCGGTCTGTTCAGCCGACGTGGATATAATATAGACAGTTTTTCATCTGGTGTAACTGCAGATCCAAGATATACCAGAATAACTATAGTAGCAAGTGGTGACGAGCAGATTTTAGAGCAGATTGAAAAGCAGCTTGCAAAGCTTGAAGATGTACGGAATATTAAAAAATTAGAACCGGGTACATCAGTGACCAGAGAACTGATTCTGGTTAAGATTAAAGCGAAGGATACAGAGCGTCAGGCAATCTTAAGTGTTACCAATATTTTCCATGGCAAGGTGGTTGATGTCACCAACGATTCCATGGTAATTGAACTGACAGGGCATCAGGATAAATTAGATGCATTTATGGATTTGTTACAGGGCTATGAGATATTAGAGCTCGCTAGAACCGGTATCACAGGTTTGACCAGAGGGTCTGCCGATGTTACATATTTAGATTAATCATTAAAACAGGAGGCTGAAAAAATGGCAGCAAAAATTTATTATCAGGAAGATTGTAACCTTTCCTTACTGGATGGTAAGAAAATCGCCATCATTGGTTACGGTAGCCAGGGACATGCACATGCATTAAATTTAAAGGAATCAGGCTGTGATGTCATTATTGGACTTTACAATGGTAGCAAATCCTGGGCAAAAGCAGAAAAACAGGGATTCAAAGTATATACAGCAGCAGAAGCTGCAAAACAGGCTGATATTATTATGATTCTTATCAATGACGAGTTACAGGCAGATATGTATAAGAACGATATCGAGCCAAACCTTGAGCCAGGTAACATGTTAATGTTCGCACATGGTTTCA
>OMEA01000868.1_pt1 | contig 13842 bp, 10 predicted proteins | sample 1645321 | NCBI WGS metagenome assembly OMEA01 (sample SAMEA103958151, study PRJEB25191) | human gut metagenome
TATACCATCTGGTTGACAAGCCAAACAAATTATTGACCATTCCGGTATCAGAACTTAAGTATGCATATACAATAAACTGTACTGCAGTAAAAGAAATAAATACAGGAATAATCATAATACTCTGCATGACTTTTCCTAATTTTTTAAATACAAGCTGATCAATTGCAATAGCAAGTATTATCTCCAAAACAGTTCCAATTGCAGTAAACAAAACATAATAAAACAGCGTATTTTTTGTCAGGTTGATAAACGTTGCTTTCGACGCAACCAGGAATTTAAAATTCTCCAGCCCATACCACGGACTCTTCCACAATCCTGCCTTGTAATCAAAATTTTTAAATGCCAGCACAAGACCTGCCATCGGAACATAACTGAAAAAAAATAAAATCAGCACAGCAGGTAATGACATAATCACATGTGCCCTGTGTTTCCAAGTATTATGAAAAAATTCTTTCATTCTGTTTCCTCCTGATGAATACAGTTTACAAATCTTCTTGTAATAATCTGAGGCCGCGTAATAATAGATCCTACTACGACGCTGTATGCTCCCAGTTCAATTACCCGCCTTGCTTTCTGAGGTGTATCAATGTTTCCTTCTGCAATCAGCGGATTTTTAATTGTGGAAAGAATTCTGCGAATCAGTTCAAAATCATTCTGTTCAATATGATTTCCTTTGCTCTGCGGTGTATATCCAACCAATGTTGTTCCGATAAAATCAAACCCCAGACGATCTGCGCGAACTGCTTCTTCAAAAGTTGAACAATCTGCCATCAGACGCTGATCCGGATATTTCTTTCGGATTTCATTGTAAAACGATTCCAATGACTTATGATTCGGACGGCTCTGATCCGTTGCATCCAGTGCGATGATTTCCACGCCGATCTCATGCAACGCATCTATTTCATTCATGCTTGGCGTAATATATACCTCTGTCCCCGGATATTGTTTTTTTATAATTCCTATTACAGGGAGTGGAACAATACTCTTAATTTCTTTTATATCAGAAACCGAATTTGCCCGGATTCCTTTTGCACCTCCCTCATAAGCTGCCTTTGCCATCCTTCCCATAATAAAGGAAGAATGAAGCGGTTCGTCTTCCAGTGCCTGACAAGATACGATCAGCTCTCCCTTAACCTGCTTGAATTGATCCATATTTTCACCCACCTTATTTATTTTTTATTTTATCCGCGCTCTTTGTTATCGCACTTACAGTATAGAATCGTCTGTAAGTAAATTCAACTTTTTCAGCTTATCATGTATCTACTTTCAGTTTTTTATTACTTTCGCGTGATCTAATCGTACTTTTTCCCTTTCTTTTTGTGCTATTTACACTAAAATCGTCGAAGAAAATTCTAAACATCCGAAGGATATTGTAAATTTCAAAATCAGGCAATATAATAATTCGTGTAAGGAACAAAACCTTTAAAGGAGGACACAAGGTATGAAAAAGAGAACTTTAAACAAACTATTTTCCATTTCATTAACCGCTGCAATGGCGCTTGGCATGTTGAGTGGCTGCGGAAATACTGCTTCAAACACAGGTACTGCATCGCCTGCAGAAACAGGAACCGCAACTACAGAATCGACTGATACCGCTTCCAGTGGCGACAAAACATCAATCAGCATTTACAGAGCTTCCTTCAATCAGGCTACTGTTGCTTCCGATGAAGTCAAAAAAGTACAGGATGCCATCAACGACTACATCGCAGACAAAATCAATGTTGAAATCACAATCACAGATATTGCAAGTGGCGAATACGGTGACAAAGCAAATCTCGCGCTGTCCAACAACGAAGTGAATCTTCTCTGGACAGCAAGCTGGAACGGTTCTCTTGCAACAGATAATCTGTATGCTCAGAATGCAGTATATGACATTACCGATCTGGTAAAAGATACTACTTTATATAAAGCAATGCCAGAAGCCGTCTGGGAAGCTTCCTCTTATGATAACAAAACATATTTCATTCCAATTTATAAAGAATCTGCAGAAGGATGTGATCTTGTTGTTCCTCAGCGACTGATCGATGCACATAACTGGGATATTTCAAAAATTAAAGAGCTCAAAGATATTGAGCCTATGCTTGCTGACTGTAAAGCAGATGGGTTAAAATATCCTCTTTTGACTCAGGGTATGGACTTCTTTTACCTTTATTACATTGACAAATATGACTTTTTCTCCAAAAACAGTCTCTGGGCTGTTGAACGTGCAACCGATACTGTCGTGAATGTAGTTCAGACTTCGGATTATGCGGATTTTGTAAAAATGATGTGCAAATGGGGTGCCCTCGGATATATCAACGACGAAGAGGTTACCAAATCAACTCCGGCAAATGCAATTATGACACAGGATTGGGGCTTTGCTGCATGGGCAGATGTTCCGGATAACAGTGCTGCTACTTCTACTTATGCTCAGGAATGTGCCGTTATTCCGATCACCCAGACCTGGTCCCATTCCAATTCCACACTTGGTTCCTGCTATGCAATCACTTCCAACTCCACCGAAGAGCAGGCAAAAGCATGCATCGATTTCCTCGGACTGCTCTATACAGACACTACACTTGCTGACCTTTTCACTTATGGTATCGAAGGCACTGATTACGATCTGGTAGATGGTCGTATTTCTCCGAAAGGTGATCTTTACAGCCACAGTCCTTGGGAATCTACCTCTGTGGAAGCTACATCTCTGATTATCGATGAACCCGAGAACAAAGTTCAGCTGTACAAAGACTTTAATGAAAAGTCCAATTCCTCCTGTGCATCCGGTTTCCGTTTCAATCAGTCTTCTGTTGAAGCTCAGATTGCTGCATGCAACAACGTTTACAATGAATACGGTTATGTTCTGGAACAGGGCGGCTACAATGAAAGCGATGTTGATCAGACTCTTGTAGATTACCAGAATGCACTGGATGAAGCCGGTTATCAGGATATTCTGTCTGAAATTCAGTCCCAGTATGAAGCATGGAAAGCAACTAAATAAGACACTGGTTTCATACGAAATATTTAATTGAATGAATCAAGGAGCCTTGCAGTTATCCTGCGAGGCTCCTTTTCATTCCTTATACTTATAAAGTTTTCTTTTATACCCACACAGTCAGAAATTTTTCCAACATACCTTCAAGATCTCTTCTTTTATCTTTGCATACAAATCTATCTGTCGTATTGTTTCCATAACCTGTTTTTCCCCGATTTCCTGCTCGTTTTTACCACAATCAATCAAAAGAGCGCGCTTCAGATTATATTCCAGCCATTGAAGCCTCATATTATTGCAGTCATAAAGGACCTCCCAGGATACAGGAATTTTTCCACCCTGTTCGAAATATCCTTCCAGAAAAGCGCAAAACAAAGCTAAATCAACCTTCCCTTCCTCATAGCCAGCCCAGCATAAAGCCATTTCAAATACTTCCAGAAAGGGATTCTGGTATGCGAGACATTCCAGATCGATAATTCGATAGTCTGTCCCACTCCACAAAACATTTTTTCGATCCATATCATTATGACAAATTGCAAGAACATCCGGCAACTTTGTTCTGGCACAGTTCCCACGCTCCTGACTTTCCAAAATCCGTTCATAATGCTCCCCCAGAAGTTCATAAAGCAAAGTATTTCTTTCTTTCAATCTGTCAAGATAAAACTTCCAGTCGATTGACATCTTCGGCAGTATTCCATCTCCGTTTTTCTTATCTATGCTGTGGATTCTGGCAAGGATTTTTCCAATTTTCCTGCAGTGCTCTTCTGTCACTTCACTGTTCTTTAATACAGTTCCCCGATAATAAGGAAACAGATAAAAATAGAATCCCTCCATCTCCTGCATCTTACTTCCGTATACAGACAATGCTGGAAGAATCGGAATTTTTTTTTGCTCCAGTATGGATTCCAGCCGCTCTGCTTCTCTGTAATTCTCCATAGCATCTTCGCGCTGCATGATAAACGGATTTAGTAACTTCAATGCATATATTCCCTGATCTGTCTCAAGTTTGTACATTTTATGCATCAGACCGCCGCTTAGTCGAAGCGGCGGTTGCTTTAACTTCATATTATATTTTCTTTCCAGTTCGTCCCAGGTAAACATCTCATCTCTCCAAAACAATGGCACCACTTACCGGATCAGCTTCTGCAAAAACTCCACTGCCGTCCGAATATCCTTTTCCGGCGTATCTCCCACTTCTCTTTCCACTGTCAAAAAGCCGTGATAGCCGATTTCATCCAGCGCTTTTAAGTATGCCGCAAAGTCCACATTTCCGGTTCCGAGCGGCAGCTCCGTAAAGGACGGGCTTGCCAGCATCTCTGCCTCTACCAGTCCATAAACCTCTTCGGGAGCTCTGTAATAGTTTCGTCTGCCATCCTTTGCATGTGTATGGACGATGTAATCCTTCAGGTTGTATACCGCCTGCACCGGATCGTCCCCCGTCACCATGACAAGATTTGCAGGGTCCATATTGACTGCAACACCGGTGGAATGCAGACCATCCAGGAACTTTTTCAGAACTGCAGACTCTTCCGGTCCTGTTTCAATTGCAAAATGTGCATCCAGAGAATCCGCGTACTGTGCCAGCTTAAAGCATGCCTCCTGCATGATCTGATAGCGTTCATTCGCCGGATCAGACGGAACAACACCGATATGAGTTGTCACAATGTTGGTTTCCAGCTCCTTTGCAAGGTCTAATATCCGCTTCGACTCCTCGATCAGCTCCGGATTCTTTGCAGGATCGTGGAAGCCTTTTCCGAGATCGCCGCATAAAGCGGAAATCACAAGTCCGTTGGACTTTACCATGTCCAGGAATTCTTTTCGCTTTGCGCTGACCAAATTGTGGGGAGAAAGCTCTCCATAGGTTGCATAAACCTGAATGCCCTCTGCTCCCAGCTCTTTTGCTTTTTTGATTGCCTCCGGAATTGGAAGCTTAAACGATTCCAGCATTACGCCGATAGAAAAATCATACATATACCTGTCCCTCCTATACAAACCGGGCAGGTCAGTTTTACCTGCCCGGCGTCATTGTTTTTACAGCACCACTTCCCGATGCGTCTCTGCGGAATCGTAAATTGCCTGCATGATCTGCGAGGTCAGCACAGCGGTGTCGATATGCGACGGCAGCTTCTCGCCGGTGCGCACGCAGCGGACAAACGAATTGATCTCTGTCTCAAACATATTTTTCGTCTGTAATTCGGGCGTATATTTTACCAACGCGCCATGCTCTACGGTATACAGGGTAAAGTCGCCGCCGTACTGTAAGCGGATGCCTCCCTTATCGCCCATAAAGTCAATATATTTGTCGTCTTCATCGATATTTTGTGCCCATGCGCCGGTTACGGTAAAGACCGGTCCTTCCGTACGGATCAGCGCCGTCACAGAATCGTCCACATCGTAAACGCCATCATACTGGGGAGGACCTGCCCACATATCCCTGTATACATAACCTTCCATGTCCTTGCCAAGCTTGCAAAATGTCTCGCCGGATACGGTCAGCGGTTTAGGATCGTTTAAACAATACATCACAAGGTCAAGGTAATGTACTCCCCAGTCGATCAGGGAGCCGCCGCCTGCGACTTCCTTTGTCGTAAATGCGCCGCCCAATCCCGGAATGGAACGGAATGCCCGGAAGCTGATATAAACATGGTAAATTTCTCCCAGACGGCCCTCCTGAATATAATTACGGATCAGATTCACCATGTCATTAAAACGGTTTACAACACCGATATTTAACGTCATTCCCGTTTCATGCTGCACCTTCTGCATTTCCAGTGCTTCCGCATAGGTTCTTGCAGCCGGTTTTTCACACAACACATGCTTGCCTGCGCGCATTGCGTCGATTGCGATCGTCGCATGCATCTTGTTCGGCGTGCAGACGGACACCGCTTCTACCTCCGGGTCAGTCAGTACGTCATGATAATCTTCCACTGCGATTCCGCAGCCATACTTCTCTACCGCCTCTTTTGCGCGCTCCGGGATAATATCGCAGAAATATTTGATTTCCACATCTTCATTTTTCATATAAGCCGGGATATGTGCGCCGTTCGCGATCGTTCCGCAGCCAATAATGCCTACTGTTACTTTTTTCATATTCATTTCCCCTTCTTTTGATGTTGATGGCAGTCTCAAAAGCCGCCTGTCAACATGATTTCCCCTGTATTATTTCATTTTTCCTACTACTTCGATCATATGCTGCAGATTTTGTGTTCCGATCTCAACGCCCTCCAGAACAGGCTCCATTCCTTCAAACTCCAGAGAAACATAACCGTCGTAGCCGGATTTGCGGATCGCAGAAAGGATCTGGAACGTCGGCACATTTCCATGTCCGAAAATCGTGCCGCGCCAGTAATTGCCGCCTCTGGAAAGGTTATAGCCTCTGCCCGGGTCAAAATTCATGCCGGAGCGCACCAGCATATCCTTCGCGTGAACGTGCACGATATAGTCCGAAAGTGCCGATACTGCCGTCGCACAGTCCTCGTCCACTACAGTGAAATTGCCCATATCGCACAGAAATCCGTAATTGGGATGATCAACCGCCGCAAACAGCTCGAGCATTCTCACGCTGTCCTGTAACAGATAGCCGTGGTTTTCGCTGCAGGTCTTCACACCGCGCTCCCTGGCATATTCTGCTGTCTGACGCACTAACGGTGCCACTGCTTCGATGACCTTTTTGTAGCTTTTGATCCCCGTATAGCCCTCGTAATAGCCCCATGCGACGTCATGGCGCAGCAGCGGGATCTTGCATTCTGCCGCAATGTCGATATGCCTGCAGAGCCGTTCCAACTCCTTTTCCGGCTCCTTCACGAAGAAATTCGCTCCCGTCGTGTAGATTGGAACCTCAAGTCCCTGCTCCTTTGCATGTGCACACAATGCCTTCGCATACTCCATAGGTGTGCTGCCGTCCGGTGTTTCGTCATTCAACACCAGCTCTACCCCCTGGCAGCCATATTCCTTTGTCTTGTCGATGGCATTAAAGCGTGTAAATCCCCCGTCCTGATACAGCCTTTCAAAGCTGTAAGTACTGATACAACTTTTCATGTCCCTCTCCTTTTTCGGTTGTTGTGTGAAATGCCTTCCATTACCAATATATCAGATTCAGGAGTGGGCGCAAGGAATATTTTTTACAAAAAAATTGTCCGTTTTTTGTTAAAAAACGGACAATTCTCTCTTTCTTCTCAGCCCTTCAGACCTCTGGACTGACGATCCATATCTTCTACTACAATGTCGTAGATCTCGCCGAGGGACGCGCAGTATTCCAGCACCTTCCACGGTTCATTGGTATGGAAGTGAATTTTGATCAGCTCATCGTCACCGACCGCCAGCAGGCAGTCTCCCTTGAAATGTTCGGTGAAATATTCGCTGATCTCATCCTCATCCAGATTTTCTCCTTCAATCAGGAGCTGTGTATCATATTTAAATTCCAGCATGCTTGCTACCATCCTTTCCGTTGCTTGTTCTATCTTACCACAGTTCGTGCTGTCTGACTACAAAAACCTCGCATCGGGCAGGAAAATCCATGTTAAAAAACCTTTCTTTGCATTATCATGGATTATATTATCAAACCGATATGCGTATTCGTGAGGTACCCCCTTTCAGCAGAACCATAAAATAATCCTGCCGTCAGGAATCCCATGCCTCCGGAAAGGACACTTAAATGAACCAACCAAACATCCTGATCCTTCATCTCGACGAGCTGCGTCAGGACTGTCTGGGCTGTTACGGCAACCCGGATATCCAGACACCCAACATCGACGCTCTGGCAGCAGACGGCGTAACCTATCAGAACCATTATACGGTTTATCCGGTCTGTACCCCATCCCGCTATTCGTTATTCAGCAGTCTGTATGTGCACCAGCATGCTGCATGGGACAACCATTGCACACTTCCCTCCGGCTATCCGACTTTTCCAAAGCTCCTGCGTGAAAACGGATACCAAACCACCGCAGTCGGAAAAATGCACATGACTCCCACTTATCTGGACATCGGATTTTCCGATCTTGAGCTGGCAGAGCAAAACGGCTGCGGACGCTTCGAGGACGATTATCATCATTTTCTGATGAAGCACGGCAAAATCGACCGTTTTGATCTGCACTACGAATCCGGTCTGTTTCAGCTTCCGCCAGAAGATCACAAATTCGATGACTGCCAATGCTGTCAGTCTGATCTCGATCTTCCGTTTTATTCCAGCGAATGGATCACACAGCGTGCCCTCGACCGTCTTGATCAGTGGAATTGCGATCAGCCCTTCTGTATGATGGTCGGCTACATCAGCCCGCACCACCCCTTTGATCCGCCTGCACCCTACAGTACGATGTACGATCCGAACTCCCTGCATCTGCTGCCTGGCTATACCGATCAGCCGCTCCCCTTCGATTCCAATTTCGGCAGCTCTCCGATCCACCCCGATAAAATAGATGAGAAGGATATCCGGGCAATGATGGCTTCCTATTACGGTATGATTTCCGAAATCGACAATGGAATTGGTACCATCCTGCAAAAGCTGAAGGCCAAAGGACTTTATGACAATACCATGATCGTTTTTACCAGTGATCACGGAGACTACATGAGCTATCATCATATGATGTTAAAAGGCAGGCATCTCTACGATCCGCTCATCAAAATTCCCTTGATTGTCAAATATCCCGGACAGACGGATTCCTTCCTCTCTGAAAATATCGACGTAGCGCCGACTGTTCTTGAACTCTGCGGGCAGCCAATCCCTCCTACCATGCAGGGACGTTCTCTGCTTGGAAACGACCACAGACAGTTTGCTTTTTCCGAGCTGCAGTTTGGCAGCCAGACGAATCCGAAGATCGGCTACATGCTCCGTTCGGATTCCTACAAGCTTCTGGTCTACGGCAGTATGCAGGACTGTGCCTTTTATGACCTGAAAAAAGATCCTTTCGAACTCTGTGATGTCTCCAAAGAGCCGGATTATCAGGAAACACTGCACCGTTATCAGACTGCACTTTCCGATTTTGTCCTGTTCCATGCACTCGGAAAAGTACATCTCGACACAAAAGCGCCGCAACAGCGGGATCAGGAAGTTTTAAACAAACAAGCTGAGGAATTAAAAGCATTTATCCGTTCGCAGTGGTGATGCAAGTTCTGGTTCGTGCCTTAAGCTACGCCATCACAGAACCGATTTGTAATCGTTTTGTTAAGCTGCAATAAGTCAAAACGAGCCATCCGAAACAGTTCAATCCGTTTTGGATGGCTCGTTATTCATGACAATAGAATGCTCGCAGAGCGTGCATTCTATTGTTTTTTCTTTAAGCTGCTGCCGTTACATATTTGTCTGTACAACCTTCGGACGATATCCTTCTTTTTCCAGTGCAGAAATGATTTCCTGCTTATGCTCTGTACCAAAGCTCTCCATCGTAATACGCAGCTCTACTGCAGCGCTTCTGTTAATGGAAACAAACTGGTTGTGGGACAGCTTGATAACATTGCCGTGCTCTTTTGCAACGACAGCAGCTACCTTGCTCAGTTCACCCGGCTTGTCCGGAAGCAGAACGGAAACCGTGAAGATACGGTCTCTTAAAATCAAACCCTGCTGTACTACAGAGGACATGGTGATCACGTCCATGTTGCCGCCGCTTAAGATCGAAACGACCTTCTTTCCCTTCAGGTCGAGGTGCTTTAACGCTGCAACGGTCAGTAGACCGGAGTTTTCCACGATCAGCTTGTGATTTTCAACCATATCCAGAAATGCACCGACAAGCTCTGCATCCTCTACTGTAATGATATCGTCAAGATTCTTCTGGATATACGGGAAAATTTTCGTGCCGGGCGTCTTTACTGCGGTGCCGTCTGCAATCGTGTTGACAGAAGGAAGCGTCGTCACCTTGCCGTTTTTGATGGATTCCTGCATGCAGTTTGCATTTGCAGGCTCTACGCCGATCACCTTGATCTTCGGATTTAACAACTTCGCCAGCGTGGAAACGCCGGTTGCCAGTCCGCCTCCGCCGATGGGAACGAGGATATAATCCACAAGGGGAAGCTCTTTGACGATTTCCATCGCAATGGTTCCCTGACCCGTTGCAACGGTAAGGTCATCGAAGGGATGTACGAAAGTATATCCATGCTCTTCCGCCAGCTCGTAAGCCTTTGCGCATGCTTCATCATATACATCTCCGTAAAGTACAACTTCTGCGCCGTATCCTTTGGTACGGTTTACCTTGATCAGAGGCGTGGTTGTCGGCATTACAATTGTAGCTTTCGCGCCATAACACTTTGCAGCATAAGCAACGCCCTGCGCATGGTTGCCCGCAGAGGCGGTGATAACGCCTTTTGCACGCTCTTCCTCGGTCAGAGTGCTCATCTTATAATAAGCGCCTCTTACCTTGTATGCACCGGTGAACTGCAGATTTTCCGGCTTAAAAAATACCTTTGCACCGGTCTGCTGGCTGAAATAATCACTGTATACAAGTTTTGTCTCCAGCGTTACTCTGCGCACTACTTCGGAAGCCTCTTCAAATTTTTCCAATGTCAGCATCTTTTCTTCTTCCATTTTAGTAAACCTCATCCTTCTCTGTATCAAACAGTGCATTCACAAACTGATCCGGATCAAACTTCTGCAGATCCTCGATTTTCTCCCCGACACCGATATATTTTACCGGTACGTGCAGTTCCGACTGAATTGCTACCGCAATACCGCCCTTGGCGGTTCCATCCATTTTGGTCAGGATAATACCGGTCAAATCCATAACCTGCGCAAATTCCCGCGCCTGTACCAGCGCGTTCTGTCCGGTCGTGCCGTCCAGTACGACCAGATTTTCCCGATGGACACCAGGAAATTCCCGGTCGATAATCCGGTTCATCTTGCGCAGCTCTTCCATCAGGTTTTTCTTATTGTGGAGACGTCCCGCCGTATCGCATAAAAGAACGTCCACATGACGTGCTTTTGCCGCATTGACCGCGTCGTAAATAACGCTCGCCGGATCAGAGCCCTCTACGCCGCCGATCATATCGACACCTGCGCGGTTCGCCCATTCCTCCAGCTGATCGCCAGCTGCCGCACGGAACGTATCCGCCGCCGCGATTAAGACCTTGCGTCCCTGCTTCTTTAACTTGGAAGCGAGTTTTCCAATCGAAGTCGTCTTGCCGACACCGTTTACGCCGATCACCATGACGACGGACTGCTCTTTTTCAAAATCATAAGCTGTCTTGCCGACATGCATCTGCTCCCGGATGCTGTCGATTAAGATCTCCCGGCAGTCCTGCGGATCACAGATTCCCTGGTCATTGACCTGTTCTTTTAATCGGTCCAGAATCTCTTCTGTCGCCCGACCGCCCAGGTCGCCCATAATCATCGTCTCTTCCAGCTCTTCATAAAATTCGTCGTCAATAACGGAATATCCGAAAAAAACGGAGTCAAATCCTTTGACAATATTGTTGCGGGTCTTGGTCAGTCCCTCCCGCAGTCTGGCAAAAAAGCTTTTCTTTTCTTCTGCCATCCGCTTACCTCCTTTTTATCCTGATTACCATCAGGTCAGATCTTTATCTATCAGGTTGACGCTTACAAGCGTCGATACGCCTTTTTCCTGCATCGTGATTCCGTAAAGCCGGTCCGCCGCTTCCATCGTGCCGCGTCTGTGGGTAATGACGATAAACTGCGTATGGGCGGTCAGCTTATGCAGGTAGTGGGCAAATCTTCCGACGTTGCTGTCATCCAATGCCGCCTCGATTTCGTCCAGCAGACAGAACGGTGACGGTTTTAAGTTCTGGATGGCAAATAATAGCGCAATTGCCGTCAGCGCCTTTTCCCCACCGGAAAGCTGCATCATGTTCTGCAGCTTCTTACCGGGCGGCTGTGCGATAATCCGAATGCCTGCTTCCAGGATATCCTCGTCCTCCATCAGCTCCAGCGTACCCTTGCCGCCGCCGAAAAGCTCTTTAAATACCTTATCGAACTCCTTACTGATCTCTGCAAACTTCTCCTTAAACTGCCTTCGCATCGCCTCATCCAGCTCGACGATGATGCGTTCCAGCGTTTTCTCCGCTTCCACCAGATCGTCGTGCTGTGCCTTCAAAAACGTGTAACGCTCCATCAGATTTTTATAATCTTCGATGGCGTTAACATTGACATCGCCCAGTCTGCGGATCGCTTCCTTGATCGTCTGCGTCTGCTTTTTCATCTCAGCGAGGTCGTTCATCGTCTCATCCCGAAGCTGCGCTGCATCCCTGAGGGTCAGTTCATACTCATTCCACATGTAGTTGACCTGATTCTCCATGGACTCCTCCAGCTTTTCCTTCTGGGCATTTAAGCGGTAAACCTCTTTGTCCAGCGCGCTCATCCGTGCGGACAGCTCTTCGCGCTCCGTGAAGAAGCCTTTCTGCCGTTCTGTAAGTTCTTCCCGCTTTTTACTGTCTGCATTCAGCTTATCCTGCGTATCCGACTGCGTCGTTTTGGAGGATTCGATGGTCTCCTGCAGCCTTTTGATGCTTTCTTCTTTCCCGGCGGCGTCTGCCACGCCGTCTGTCAGGTTCTTTTTGACCTCTTCCAGCTCGCCCTCATATCGTGCGATTTCTCCGGCGATACGGTCTTCGTTTGCCTGATAAAATCCGAACTGCTGCCGGATTTTTTCCACATCCAGTTCTTCTTCATTCAATACAGCGGTCTGCGCAGCTTCCTGCCTGCGGGCCTCTTCCAGATCCTTCGTAAAGCCCTCGATCTGTTCGTTTTTCTCGCCCTCCAGAGCCTCGGAACGTTCCAGCTCCTGCTTTGTCTCTTCCTTTTCTTTTCGAATCTGCAGCACCTGGGTTTCGATCTCGATCTCTTCTTTTTTAAGGTCTTCGACGCCTGCTTTCGTCTGATCCTTTTTCTCCTGCGCCGCTTCTATATTCAGGCGGGCAGTATTCTGGCGAATAAAGGCGTTTTGCAGCGCAGCGCGGCTCTTTTCCAGCTCTGTCCGGCATTCGTTCCGGTCTTTTTTGAGGTCTTCGATCGAAACGAGCAGCTCATCTACCGCTTTGGCATGCGCCTTTACCTTCCATTCCAGCTCCTCTATCTCGCGCCTGCGTCCCAGAAGGTTGCTGCTGTTTTTAAACGCACCGCCGCTGATCGAACCACCAGGGGATAAGGATTCGCCCTCCAGCGTCACAATCCGCAGCGAATAGCTGAATTTCCGGGCAAGCTGCGTTGCATGATCGACGTGATCGACGACTACGATTCTGCCGAGCAGCGATTTTGCGACATCGCCGTATTTTTCATCCGTATGTACCAGAGTATGCGCAAGTCCTAAAACCCCAGGCTCCTTTAAGGCTTCTTTCTGCCGAAATTCCTGTGCGTTTTTGATGCTGTTTAACGGCAAAAACGTCGCGCGTCCGCTTTTGGTCTGCTTTAAAAACGAAATCATCCCTTTGGCGGTCTCTTCGTTATCCGTTACGATATTCTGGATGCTGCCGCCAAGGGCCGTCTCGATCGCAGTTTCGTATTTTTTCTCTACTTTAATGATGTCCGCGACAACACCGATGATGCCGGGATTTTTATCTTTCTGCTCCATGACGCGGCGGATGCTTCCACCGTAGCCCTCATAGCGCTCCGTCAGGTTGCTGACCGCTTCCAGTCTTGTTTTATCCTGATGATACTGCACCTGTGCATCCCGCAACGCCTGATCCATTTTGGCGATCGTCTCCCGAAATTCGTTTAACTTCGCCTCCATCGCCGTCTGAGCTTCCTTCCTCGACGCGATTTCCTGCGTCACTGTATTAAAGGCTTCTTCCAGACTTTTGATGCTCTCTTCCTGCTGTACCTCGTCGGACTTGACGCGCAGCAGGCGGGAATTCAACTCTGCCCTCCGAATCTGCGCCTGTTCCAGCATCGTATCCTGGCGTCCCATCTTCGTCTTGATCGCCGCACGATCATTCAA
>OMEA01000870.1_pt1 | contig 13825 bp, 10 predicted proteins | sample 1645321 | NCBI WGS metagenome assembly OMEA01 (sample SAMEA103958151, study PRJEB25191) | human gut metagenome
TGCTTAAAGCGTCATCGCGTCTGCATGATGCGCAGGTGTTTGATTTGAAACAGATGAGCAAGGCCTTCAAACACTATTCGAGCGGTTACAAGTTGTTGGAAACCTTCGACAACGCGTGCTCCATGGAATTCGATGACTTACATGCCGTCAAGCCTATGGGATTGCTCAGCTATCTGTTCAGTGGGCTGGGTATTGCGTTCGCCTTCTTCCTGGCGTTGAAATACGTGCAGGACGGTGAGCTTGCCGTGGCGCTGGTCGTCTGCGTTCCGGTGGTCGCGCTTTGCGCTTTCGCCGCAGCATACGGGAAACGCTATGTGCTGACCGATGAGGGGCAACGCTATGGTGGGCAAGTCGCCGGATTGAAACGCTATCTTACGGATTTCAGCGATTTCACCGACCGAGGCGTGCTCGACATGACGTTGTGGGGCCGGTACATGGTGTATGCCACCGCGTTCGGCATTTCCAAGAAGGCGATGGCCCAGCTAGCCAGAGCATATCCCGAAGTGGCCGATCCGCAGTGGTTGGATGAGCATGCCGGCACCTCGTACATGTACATGCCCTGTGGAACGGTATCGCGGTCTACCCGCAGGCAGGTAAAAAGCATGGGATGCCCCAGAACCGTCACATCCTCAAACTTCTCTGTCATGGCATTTACCCTCATCGTGCTTCACCCCTTTCCTTCGGCTTTCTGTGGGAACTGTCCTCTATGAAAAGTCCTTTTGGCAGTGTATCCAGGTCGTTCAGAAACGCACGAGAAATCGTCTTGCCGTTCCGGTCTCGGTAGAGAACGACGCACAGCGGCTCTCCGTGATAGAGCGACTCCTTCAGGTCTTCCAGAAAGCGCTGCTCATCGCTGTACTCAACGCTGCTGCATACTTTTCCGTTGAAAGCCAAATAGTCCAGTCTGGCAATATAACTTTCGCTCGGCAGTGCGTGGTTCATCGTGCCTCACCTCGCTCTCTCTGCCTGGTTGGAAAGCTCCAGCCGTACACTTTTCCGATCTCATCGCCAAGCCTGCGGGTGACACGGACAATGTCTGCCCTGGTGGCTGTGCCGTTGTAGATTTTTTCTTTGAGCCGGTCTTTCTGCGCCTGGGAAACATTGTCCTTATATACCCGATAGAGATAATGGTTTGTGCCGTCATGGTGGGTGTCATCGCACCGGAAGTCTCCGTTTCGGTCCACATACCATGTGGTGTAGTCGTAATCAGAGTAAAGGCAGTCACGGATATTGCCGCTGGGAATTTCTTTGTATCCCGTGCGCCTGCCATTCCAAAGCCCCAGATCGGCAACAACCAGAATGGGCTGGGAAAGTTGAATGTCCAGATTGAGCCGTTCGTCCTCAAGGTAGTGCCCATTTTCCTCATACATCATGGCGACGCGCTCGTCCTCGGAAAGCGTCGGATATTCTTCCTCCATCCAATCTTTCCACTCCTCATAGTCAAGGTCGGCATTAGACCAGATACGATAATCGTCCTTACTCATCGTGCATCACCTCTGTCCTTCGGCATCACAGGCTTTCCGTCTGCGTCATAATTTCTCGGGTCTGCGGCGGGCACCTGAAAGCCGAACATAGAGCCGGCCTTCATGGCTTCTTCCTGCGCCTTGCTGACGCCGAGCTTTGTGTTGTACTCATTCACGATGCTCCGGGCTTCGTCCTTGTCGGTAACGGGAATGTCCGTCTTGAAGTAGCCCTTTTCGCCGCGCTTGATGATAATGATTTCGTCACTGCCGGAAAGAACGCTGTAGCACTGCTCGGGCAGGTTGTCCCGAATCGGCTCGCAGGTATGGCCGCCGTATTCCATGCGCTCGGCAAACTCGCAGATATGATAGAGGTTGCTCCCGATCTCCACATGGTAATCGTCGATATACCGGCAGGTGCGAATCTGGTCTTCATTCCACGAATAGTGGATTTTCACCTTGCCGCCATCCGGAATGCGAAACAGCTCCTTGTAATGGCTGTCAATAAAACGGATTCCTTTCTCTGCGTCCTTCATGTGCTGATCGAGCCAATCCCGGCGATAGCAATAGCAGTACAGGTTGTATTCGCCTCTGTCCGGGTTCAGGCGCAGAAGATAGGCATATTTTTCGGTGTCCACACGAACGCCATAGTAGCCCGGCTCCTCCTGCATACGGCTTTGTGGGGTGCAGTAGCAGTACTTGGCAAGCGCCCTGCGGTTATGAAGAATGTCGCCTTCCTCACGCAGAGAGTTGATTACATCATCAAACTCTGCCTTGAACTCATCGGTTTTCAGCTCCTCCCGGAAATCAAACCAGCTGCTGAAAAAGCCGTTGCCGTCTGTATCCATGTCTGCCCGGAGGTGGCCGATCAGTCCGGTTTGCATGGAAATCTGCGTGCTCTGGCGAAAGGTATATTTGTCCTCCGCCTCGATCATTGCTCTTTTTTCATACTCGATCATCTTGCGTCACCTCTTTCTTTAGTCGGTTTCTTTTCCTGCGCGTGCATCTCTTTTGCTTTCTCCAAGCCCTTCTGCGCCCATTCGGGAAGCTTCTTTTCCTCCATGACGCCGAGAAAATCCGTGCGGTAAAAGGAGGTCTTTCTCCCGTCGTACAGAGAAATGCAGCAGCAGGTACGGCCTCGCGCATTGGCCTGCGCGCCGAAGCCGCCGGTACACAGCATAAGCTGGTGATTGGCGTGGCGGAACTCAGGCCGGAGAATGCTGCCCTTGACGACAACCACCTTGTTCTCGATGGAATCCTCATAGGAAATGGGCTTACAACTATTTGTTGTGAGTTCCTCATTCATGCCGACCTCCTGACAGGCTCTTTCGTTTTCCTGAATAATTTCCTCGGCTGCGTCTGCTACGCGCTGTCCGAACACCTTTGCAATCTCCGCAAAATCGTCGCTGACCAGCACCCCGGAATAGCGCTCGAAAATGGCGTTGGTCTCTACGAAGCAGCACATATACCGTTCATCCTTGTCGGCGTTGGGATTCTCGCCCAGAGCAATATCCTTGTGCCCGATATACATGGAATACTTTACGGAGTAATCTCCGATTTTTCTTGTCTCTTCCATAGCGTCTCCTTTTGCAAATGGGGCGGCATCTTTTTGCGGATGCCGCCCCTTGGCGTTTTTACTTTCTGTTCTTCAGGCGAAGAACGATCAGCCCTGCGATAATAAACACCACAAGACCGATGCCGATGATGACCTTAGCGCTCATGCTTGCCTACCTCCTTCTTTTTTCGGAAGGTAAAGAAGGCCGCTGCACCTGCGCCGATTGCAGAGATACCGGCAAGTGCCGCCCAAAGAGGCATATTGGTGGTATCTCCGGTTTTGGGAATATCCGTAACAGGCTTGAGCTTGTTATGGAACTTGGCAACGACCGTCTTTCCTTCGTGAACGGTTACGGTGACATTTGCGGGAAGCTCATACTTCTCGTTGGCTTTGTTGGACACCTCGGAGATCACATAATCGCCGATGCGCAGCCCCTCGATGTGGATCTGACCCTTCTCATCGGTCACAAAGTCCTTGCTGAAGGCATTGCCGGTGATATCCGAGCCCTCCACACGGAAGGTAAAGCCCTTCAGCACGCCGTCATCCGAAGTCTTTTCAATGCGAATGCCTCCGGTCTGTGCCTGGTTGACAAAGCCCTTTCCGGCCTCATTTTCCACGACGACGATTTTACCATCTTCCTTAATGGAGAAGCTATAGGTTTTCTCATCAAGGAAGAAGCCCTTGGGGGCCTCGGTTTCCTTCAGCGTGTAATCGCCGTAGGGCAGATTGTCCAGCTTGTAGACGCCGTCGGACAGCTCCTCCATCTGGCCCACAAGCTTTCCACCACGGTATACCTCAAAGACTGCGCCGCTCAGGTGATGATCGGGATAGTCTTTATCCACCTTGGTCAGCTGAACGCTGCCGCGAATGAGCTTGTTGGTGATCTCGACCTCGATCACAGCACCGTTCTGATCTACCTTCACGGTATAAGGCGTGTCATCCATCACATAGCCCTCCGGTGCAGCGATTTCACGAACCACATACTCGCCATAAGGGATACCTGTAAAGGAGAAGCTGCCGTCCTCTGCAGAAACGGTGGTCAGGACAGGCTCTGTGCCGTCAGTAAGGAACAGACCGATGGTAGTTCCGGCCAGCGCCTTGCCGTCCTCATCCTTCTTCATGCCGTGGATCTCCCCGTAGATCATCTCGTTGGTAATGCTCTTTCCGTCATTGATGGCAAGCTCCACCACGGGAATTTCCTGGCCGGCATAAGCGAAGGTCACAGGGTACTTCTCATCAGAGAGCATATAGTGGCTGTCGGTGCTGATTTCCTTGACATAGTAGCTGCCGAAGGGGACATCGCTCTTGAGCACGGCTTTCCCGTTTTCGTCAAGGGACAGAATCTCAATCAGTCCGTCCGCAGGAATGACAGAGCCGTCTGCTGCAGTAAGCTCCTCGACGGCATAGAAGCCGAAGGTCACGGCGGAAAGCTCGTTATTCATACCGATACCGAACTGCTTGTTCTGCTCCAGCACCTTGGAAAGAGAAATCCGCGCCTTCTGTCTGTCATTGCAGAAGCTGGCAGCCGTTTCGGTGATCTCAATTTCCTGGCCGGCGTAGACAAGTTCTGCAGTATGGGCGTCCTTGTTTACGACCATGCCATCGGGGGCTTTCATCTCGGTGATTTCGTATTTTCCCAGATACAGCGGCTTGCTCTCCGCCATGCCGTCTGCGCCGGTAGTCACCGTATCCACCACCTCGCCGGCGCTGCAGCGCAGCGTACCGTCCGGAGTGTAGATGTCCTCCGTTGCCTTGATCTCATAGGTTGCTCCCGCAAGTCCCTGCACCGTATAGACCGGCTGATAGACCCCGTCCGCCGCCGCAACAGAGGCAAACACCTCACCGGTTTTGGAAATCTTGATGATGCCCTTCTGCGCGTAGTTGCCCAGCTTCACCGCAACGACCGTCACGCCGCTTTCCTCGGTGGAATTCTCTTCGGTCACATCGAACTTGACCGCCTCATGACTGAGCACATAGCCGTAAGGAGCGGAGACCTCCTTGAGGGAGTAGCCCTTGCCAAACTCCAGCTTCTCCGGCGTGATGAGCATGCCGGCGTCATTGGTGTAGAAGGTGTCGATGGTGGTAACCTCCGGATAGGTAAAGGTCATTTCCACCTTGGAGCCATCCGGACGGAAGATCTGGAAGCCCGCACCCGCATAGGGAATGGTATTGCCGGTCTCCGCATCCACCTTGATGACCTTAATGAAGGACTCGAAGTTAGCGTTGTTGATGAGGTAGCGATAGGTCTCGCCGTCCTTGGCAATGAACACATCAAAGTCGCTCATCAGCTCACGGCCCTCCCAGCCGGAGACCTGATGCACGGTATACACGCCGTAGGGCAGGTCCTTGCTCTGGGCAAAGCCGTTTTCATCGCAGGTCAGATAGTCCCGCTCTGTATCCTTTGCCGCCTCATAGCTGCCTGCGGCTTTCAGATAGACGGCGAACACTGCGCCCTCTTCGGGAGTTTCGATCTGCGTATCACCGTTATCCGAGTGCTTGATGATGGCGATATTGCCCTTCTGCACCTGCTCGGCAACAGCCACAGCAGGCGCAGCGCTCAGCTCAACGGTGTAATTGGCCGCCTCTGCACCGACAGGATAAACAGTGCTGTCCAGCAGATAGCCCTCGGAGGGACTGATCTCACGAATCGTCCAGTCGTCACCGCAGACATAATAGCCGGTGGTGAACTGGCCGTTCTCGTCGGTGTAGTAGGTATCCACAAGCTGATTGCCCTTATAGATGCCGTAGGCGGCACCGGCAAGCGAAGCGTCGCCCTGCGCCGTTCCGACCTCACAGTCACTCTTAGTGACGGTGACATTGAATTTCTTGAGGATGTTGGAAAAGCTCTTATTGGTTACACTGTTCCATTCCACTGCGGCGCTCTGACTGTCGGGAATCACATAGCGAATGGCGGCGTCCATCTCCTCCAGCGTGTAGCCGGTGCCGATAAGCACATCCTTGAAAGCCGCCACACCGTTTTCATCGGTGACGGCGTATTCATCTACAGGAAGGCCGCTAAGGGAGGTTCCAAAAAGGTGGAACTTCACACCCTGGTTCAGTCCGTCCTCGGAGGTCTTGGTCACGGTCAGATTACCGCGACGGAGCACATTGTTGAAGGAAACCGTCGCCGTCTGTCCGGCGAGCACGGTAACGCGGTGGCTTTCCTGGGGCACATACTTGTCATAGCTCTGCTCGGTGACGGTATAGACACCGGGCATCAGATTATCGATGCGAATTTCACCGTTTCGGTCGGTGGTAACGGTCTGATTGACGCCCTCGCCGGTGATGGTGAAGGTAATGCCATCCACCTTACCGTCCTCGCTGGTCTTGATGATTTTAGCGCCGCCATAGCTGACCTTCAGATTCAGAAAGGCTGTGACCGGGTCGCTGACCGTAGCGCTGTAGGTAACAACATCCTGCATGGTGCCGTCTGGGCCATAGTGCCCATCGCTCCACACCACAACACCCTTACGCAGAGCCTCCTTTTCGGCAGTGACACGGAGCGTGCCGGTAGGCGCATTCTGAGTTGAGATCGTCAGCACATTCCCCTGAACAGAGAAGGACACACCTGTTTGGTTAGAAGAGAAACGGTAATTGCCCAGGACGCCGTTGGTATCTGTCAGCGTGGCCGAATAGCTGCTGCCGTCCCAGTTCAGCTCGACAGTCTGTGCCTTGCCGGTACTTCTGGCCATGAAGCTGGGAACGATGGTATGCTTCTGCACGCTGTCCTCAATGCTATCATAATAAGCGGAAAAGCGGCTGTACAGCGGGTGGCTGGTACGGTAAACGGATTTCACTGCGTCGGCACTGCTGGGGTCCACATGGTTGAAGTTGGCATCCCGCTCTCCAACGACCGTTTCCCACACCAACGCCTGGGTGGCCATCATGTGTGCCAGTTTCTCGGCATCCGCATCATTCTGCGATCTCCATGAGGTGGAAAGATTGCCCTGATAACCGTACTGCATGATCCGTCCCAGCAGGGTCTTGATGGTGTCAGCGTCGATGGTGCTGTTGCAGTCGGACGGGTAGTTCTTCCAATAATCCTCGCCATGGCGGGAATATGTCTTGCCCAGCAGACGAGGCACACCCGGCTCAATGCAGTAGCAGGCCTGTCCATCGAAGGAGCCGATTGTGTGCAGCGTGGTCATCCAGGTTGCCTCGCCAGAGGTCCAGCCATTCATGTAGTGAAGCTCATCGTGACCCCATGTGCCGCTGTAATCCAGATTGGCGTCCCCGTCTCTGGGGAAGCCTACGGAATAGGACTCAGCGGTTTCTCCGGCAGTCGAGGCAGCAAAGGCCGTAGTCGTGCCGATGCCCATGAGCGCGGTGAATGTCATCAGGACTGCAAGCAGTCCCGATATTCCCCGTCTGAAAATGTTCTTTTTCATGTTGGTTTCATTCCTCCTGAAAAAGCGCCGTATTTCTACGACGCTTCTCAATGTGGTATAAAGTTTTATGCGTACCCGATATAAATCAGGTAACTGCCTGTGCCGATGCATTCGTACCAAATACAGATATCCGTGATACTCTCGTCCTCGGCATATCGCTTCAAGCGCGAGTTAATGTCTCGCTCCAGATAGATGCAGCCCTGCTCTGCGGAAATCGGATTGTCCCAGCAATCGGTTGCCGAGCTATCCAAGGTCAGCCCCAAACTCACCGCCATGCTTTTTGCGTAAGAAATCCAGTGTTCGATATCAAATGTGGGCTCGGGCTTCGGAGTCGGTTCCGGCTCGCTTATCGCAGGAACGGATGGTTCCTCTGTGGGGCTTTCTGTTTCCTCCGGCTTCTCCGGAAGCACGGGTGGTTGCTCGGTTTCCTCTGATACCGGCTCATTCGATTCAGTGGGTACGCTTACCGGCTCAGAAGAAATAGCAGGGCCGCTTTCGTGCTTGTCCTCATTCGGCATGGAATCTGCGGGATCGACGGCTACTGTGGGAGCGTTTGGTTCTGTGTATACCGGCTCAAAGGAAGCAGGCGTTTCTTCCTGTGGCGTTGGAGCTTTCGGTGTGTTTCCTGTTGTTTGCCCTTGCAATGGCTCTGCGGCGCATCCGGAAAGCAATGCGGCAAGCAAAAGTACGCACAATATAAGAAGCTTTTTCATGGGATGACCTCCAATGACTGTTTTTCTCATATTGTACGAATGCACCTGGTCTTCTTCAATTATGTCGCTTCTCTATTTTCTCTTTGAGCTGGTATTGCCGGTAAATGAGGGGGAGAGTGTGAGAGGGGGAACGGCGCTGACGCAGCGTCAAAAGGGTAGACTGCCCCCTTGGCGAAGAACCTATCTTGCGTCATTCCGACTTTTCTGCCGCTCCTGATACCGGTGATAATATTCCAGCGCTTTCAGAATATACTCACCGGTTTTTTCGTAGGGAATGCTGGCAGGGATAAACCTTCTGGCCTCTGCGTACTTGATGTTGATTTTTTCTCTCTGATTCGGCTTTTCCTCGCTCATGATCGACTCAATGACCTCGTTATTCAGCTTTCCGTCCTGAGAGAACCGCTTCAGCTTAATGGCCTGGGCAAGGGACGGAGTGGCATCCACATAGGCGATTTGCTCCAGCAGGGCACTCTGTTCCTCTTTTTGCAGGTAAGAGAGTTCCACCGCCGGTCTGAACGCAATGCGCCCTTCATCAACCAAATCCAGAAGCTCCGGAATAAGCTCGGTGAGGCGGATATAACGGAAGATAGTGTTTTTACTTTCTCCCACTTCTTCTGCCATAACCGTTGAAGACTTTACTCCGGGCAACTTGTTCCCCACTGGGGAACAAGTTAAATCTGTACGCTGTCCTTGGCGATTCATGGCCTCCAAGCGCATCTTGTAGGAAAAAGCCTTTTCACTCGGCAGGATCACAGAACGCTGCAGGTTCGATTCCACCATCAGGATGATGGCCTCATCACGGGTCAGCTCCCGCACCTCGGCTTTCACGGTATCAAACCCGGCAAGCTCACAGGCCTTCCTTCTGCGATGCCCTGATACGATCTCGTACCGACCATCTTCCTTCGGTCGGAGTGTGACAGGGGTGATGATCCCACGCTCCTTGATGCTCTGGACAAGCTGATCCATGTCCTCATCCAGCTTCACCTTGAAGGGGTGATCGGGGAAATCGTCGATCTCCGAGAGGGGAATGTCATAAATGCGCGGGAGCTTGTTTTCCTTTCGCTCCGCGTCATTCATGAAAAGCTCATCGTACCCGGTCAGGTCCAGATCGATTTTTTGCACGCTCTTCAAGCTCTGTCACCTCCTTTGTGAGTGCCTCATACGCTGCTGCGACCTTGCCGTTCCTGTCATGGGAGAAGATGCTTTCTCCGGAAAGACTGCACTCCGCAGCTCTTACCGAAAAGGGAATCTCGGAACGAAACACGCGGATGTTCTCTCCCACGGTAGAACGAAGCGAGGAAATAATCGCCTTGGCGTTGTTGGTGCGGTTATCCACCATCGTCAGCAAAATGCCGTCAATCTTTAATCTCGGGTTGATCTGCCGCTTGATCTTTGAAATGGAGCGCAGAAGCAGGTTAAGACCTTTGGTTGACAGGAAGTTCGGCTGAGACGGAATAATCACACTGTCTGCCGCAACCAGCGCATTGACCGTCATCATACCCAGCGAGGGCATACAGTCAATCAGAATGTAGTCGTAGCTCTTTCTCATGCCGTCGATGGCGTTCTTCAGAACATACTCACGGCTCATGACATTGAACAGGCCCGTTTCCATACCGGAGAGCTCAATGTTCGAGGGGAGCAAATCCACACCCTCCTGGTGCCGGATAATTGCACCCTGTGCAAGCGGCTCATCATCAATGACCGACTGCATAAGGGAAGACAGCGATACATCCAGCTCGTCTGGGTTCTTTATGCCGAGGCTCACGGTTAAGCTGCCCTGCGGATCTGCATCCACCAGCAGGACCCGTTTGCCGGAGCTTGCAAGTCCCACACCGAGATTGACTGTGGTCGTCGTCTTGCCGACGCCGCCCTTCTGATTCGTGATGGCGATCACCTTACAGTTTTCCATGGGGTTTCCTCCTTTCTCTGAATTTGAATCATTTCTGATCCACGAAAGCCTCAAAATACCTTTTGGGGCTTTCGTCGCTGCATTTCATTTTTCCTCGAACGCTAAATGCAGAAAAGGAAGTCATCAGACGCCCGATAGCGAATCGGGTCCATGGGAATCTCACCCCCGCCGGGTACTCCGCCGGTTCCGTAGAAAAGTATCATTATACCCTAAGCCTGTCGTGGCCGTATCCGTAGCTGCCAGATATTTCAGAATGGTTTCGGGGTCGCTCTCCACCTTTTGTCCCGCTGATACCTTTAGCGGCAGGTGGGTCTTGGCGTACCTTCATTTGGCTGTTGGCTCAAGGAATGTATCTGATGAATGTATATGAAATTTTCAAGGTTCCCGGAAGGCTTTTCGCCTTCTCACTTTCTCTTTGCCGAATTTTTTTGCGAGATTCCCACACTTTTTCAAAAAAATTTTTTGTGCCGGTTCCAGAAAACAAAAAAGCGCCCACTGCACCTGTTTAGTAGGCGTAGTGAGCGCAAAAAATAAGACCCGGTGATTTCTCACCGAGTCTCATATCTGAATATATAGTTTTCAAAAAAACAGCCCCGCAGAATCACTTCTGCGAGGCTGAAATTCAATCGCACATTTTTCTCGGCATCCGTGGTGCACCCTTGGTGTAAATTGGTGTACGGATTGGTGTACGAGAGGCTTTTTTAACCCGATCAGGGGGCAATCAATAGAGCTTTGCGCCTGCCGGAATGTGGGGATCCACCATCAGCAAATGCAACTTTTCCTCGCCGTTTTCGTGATGCACGGCGGAGATCAACATACCGCAGGAATCAATGCCCATCATCGCTCTCGGAGGCAGATTGGTGATTGCAATGCAGGTCTTACCGACCAGCTCCTCCGGCTCATAATACTCGTGAATTCCGCTCAAAATGACCCTATCTGTGCCGGTTCCGTCGTCCAAAACGAACTTTAAGAGCTTTTTGGACTTCTTCACGGCTTCGCATTCCTTAACCTTCACGGCACGGAAATCGGACTTGCAGAAGGTGTCAAAATCAACATATTCTTCATAGGCAGGCTCAATAACAACCTTGGAGAAATCGATAGTTTCCTCCTTAGCCTCTTCTACGGGTGCAGCAACAGCAGGAGCCTGCATAAAGTCAGGCTTCTCGCTTACAGCCTTGCCCAACGGTTTCATGGTCGGGAAGAACAGTACGTCACGAATGGTAGAGCTGTTGGTCAGGAACATTACCAGACGATCGATACCAATGCCTAAACCACCTGTCGGAGGCAGGCCGTATTCCAGGGCGTTGACAAAGTCCTCGTCCATCATATTTGCTTCTTCATCGCCGTTAGCGCGTTCTTCAACCTGCTTTAAGAAACGCTCCTTCTGGTCGATAGGATCGTTCAATTCGGTAAAGCCGTTGCAGATTTCGCGGCCATAGATATAAGCCTCGAAACGATCGGTGATTTCGGGGTTTTCGGGGTTGCTCTTGGCCAACGGGGAAATTTCTTTCGGGTGACCGGTAATAAAGGTAGGCTGAATCAGCTTATCTTCAACATATTCTTCGAAGCATGCGTTGATAATTTTGCCAATGCCAAAGGAAGGCTCAATAGCCACATTCAGCTCTTTAGCGATAGCGCGTGCTTCTTCCAGATCGGTTACATCGGTGAAATCCTTGCCGGAATATTCTTTTACGGCTTCAATCATGCTCATACGCTTCCAGGGAGAAGCCAGCTCGATAGTAGTGCCTTCATAGTTGATAGTAGTAGTGCCCAGAACCTTCTCAGCAGTCTTAACAACAACCTCTTCGGTCAGGTCCATCATATCGCGATAATCGGCAAAAGCCTGATAAATCTCAACGCTGGTGAATTCCGGGTTATGGCGGTTATCGATACCCTCATTACGGAATACGCGGCCCATTTCATATACGCGGTCCATACCGCCTACGATAAGGCGTTTGAGGTACAGCTCAGGCGCAATACGCATATATACCTGCATATCCAGAGCGTTATGATAGCTGATAAACGGACGTGCGGCAGCACCACCTGCGATGGTGTTGAGAATAGGAGTTTCTACCTCCAGAAAATCATGGCTGTCGAGAACCTCGCGTACGCTTCTAATAATCTGGCTGCGTTTTACAAAGGTATCACGCACTTCCGGATTAACAATCAGGTCAACATAACGTTGACGGTAACGGGTTTCAACGTCCTTCAGACCGTGCCATTTTTCCGGCAACGGACGCAGGGATTTGGACAGCATTTCTACGGAATTTGCTTTAATAGACAGCTCGCCCATATGGGTACGGAAAGCAGTACCGGTAATGCCTACAGTATCACCGATATCCATCAGCTTAATCAGCGCATAGTTTTCTTCGCCGATAACGTCTTTACGTACATATACCTGGATACGGCCGGTCTTGTCCTGCATATCCATGAAGCAGGTTTTGCCGTGGCCGCGGATAGCCATAATACGACCTGCCATTTTAACTTCGGTTTCTTTTTCGGACAGCTCATCGAACTGCGCAGCGATATCTGCTGCACGATGAGTGTACAGAAAGCGATAGCCGAAAGGCTTCCAGCCATGCTCCTCAATTTTATGCATCTTGTCAATGCGAACCTGCATTTGCTCGTTGATTTCGTTTTCGGTGAGTACTGCAGCTTCTTCTGTATTAGGTTTATTCTTTACCTCTGCCATTATCGCCCTTGCTCCTTTTTATTTAATTTCTACGATTTCGTAGGACAATTCACCTACAGGGGTTTTAGTTACAACAACATCATGAACCTTACAGCCCAGAATTGCCGCACCTACAGGAGATTCGTTGGAAATACGGTTTTCGAACGGATCTGCTTCGGTAGTCCCAACAATGGTATAGGTTTCTTCATCGCCGGTTTCTACGTCCTTCAGCAGTACGGTAGAACCAAGAGATACAATGCCTGCTGCTTTGCTGGCACTGTCATCGATGATGGTAGCAGTTTTAATCATCTGCTCCAGCTCCAGAATACGGCCTTCGTTTTTGCCTTGGTCTTCCTTTGCCTGATCGTACTCGGAGTTCTTTCAGACGTTCAACGATTTCTTCACGGATTTCGCCCTTACGTTGAGCTAATTCTTCTTTTAATTTTCTTAAGCCTTCAGCTGTTAAAATAGTTTCCTTGCTTGCCATTTTCCTGCTCCTTTATCATTATTTATATAAAATTTACTTACACACATATATTGATTATATATGTTGCTGGATTTACTTGTCAATATCAGCAGCCATGCACTGCCAGGGCATGCTGAGCGTTATGCTTGACTTCCTCGATATGCTGGGTAGAAACAGCACGTTCAAAATTACGGAAGCCCGCCATCTTGAAGTTATGCTTATCTGCCAGCTGAGAAATAAGATTGATCTTATTGATATCCAGGGATCTTCCCAAAGAGAAATTTTCATAACGGCCATCCAGTGCCAGAATCATGGTTTCTGCCATGCACGCATAGGACGTGTGCGGCGGGAAGCCGAAGTTGAAATGAAAATCTACGTTACCGGGCACATTAATAACGCCGCCTTCGATTACCAGCACATCGTTACGCTGCAGCGATACCTCACGCGATACGTTACGCGGACGCGCAACATCGCATACTACGGCACCGGGCTTCAAATCGCCGGGCTCAATCAAAAAGTCAAGCGCGCTGGTTACGGTAATAACAATGTCAGCCTCCTGCAGGGATGTGCGGATATCCTGGCTTACGGCAACCTCGCAATGATTTTGCTCAATAAGCTCCTGCGCCAGCTCCTCCAACGGTCCCATATGACGGGCAACAAGCG
>OMEA01000895.1_pt1 | contig 13589 bp, 8 predicted proteins | sample 1645321 | NCBI WGS metagenome assembly OMEA01 (sample SAMEA103958151, study PRJEB25191) | human gut metagenome
TATTCACGCTGCATTTATATTGTATAAGACACTCGGTTATCCCGAACTGGGGTATGAATACAAAATTATCATTCCGACCGCAGTGGTCGAAGAGGGCAATGGCACTTGTCGTTGCCGCAGCACCATTGCAGTGGGCATTCGCCTCGGCTACGCAGTCGTCGGCGCTTTCGCAGAACTCTCCTTTTAACAATCAGGCCCCGGCTTCTGTTGTGCAGACCGACAAGACACACAGCGTGAAGGGACATGTGGCTGACGAGACCGGCGAACCGCTTATTGGCGCAACTGTAGCTGTCGAAGGCACTAACATGAAGACTGTTACCGACATCGACGGCAATTTCTCTATCAATCTTTCTAAGGCTCCGGCTACCGCTATGCTCCGCATCTCGTACATGGGCTACAAGGACAAAGTGGTGAACGGCGCTGCCAACTTGAACGTTACGATGCAACTCGACCAGCAGTCGATTGACGAGGTGGTTGTAACGGCGCTCGGCATCAAGCGCGAGAAGAAAATGCTCGGCTACTCGGTGCAGGAGGTGAAGGCAGACAAGCTCAACGTAACCGGCGACCCGTCTGTAGTGGGTGCATTGGACGGCAAGGTGGCTGGCTTGCAGATGAATACCGCAAGCACCGGCTTGGGCGGTTCGACAAAGATAACCATACGTGGCAACTCTTCATTGACAGACAACAACCAGCCGCTCTGGATTGTTGACGGAGTACCATTCACTGACGACCAGACCTCTTCGGCTTCTACATACGGCGGCTACGACCGCGGCGGCACATCATTCGACATCAATCCCGAGGATATCGAGTCGATCTCTGTACTTAAGGGCCCGAACGCGGCAGCACTCTACGGTTCGCGTGCAGGCAACGGCGTAATCCTCGTTACAACAAAGCGCGGATCGCACAAGCAGGGCTTCGGCGTATCGTATAGCGGCAACTTTACATGGAGCCAGGCTGCAGAGACTCTGAAGATGCAGAAGCTCTACGGTCAGGGGTCGCAGGGTCAGTTCCTCTTCAACGAGGACGAGAATGGCAACAAGACAACCATGACGGGCGAACTGGCGTTCGGTCCGCGCTTCGACGGATCGATGCAGACCAACTGGCTCGGAGAGAAGGCTCCTTACTCGTACACCGGCGACCGGCTGAAGGACTACTTCCGCACTGGCTTCTCGCAGGCGCACACCGTGGCTGTAGGCACATCGTCAGAGAAGTCGCACTTCCGCCTCTCTGTAGGCTATAACGGCAACGACGGCTTGTTCAAGAACGAGTCGCTCAACAAGATAAACGTAGACCTCAACGCCGGAGCTACTATCAACGAGTGGCTCTCACTCGACGGTAAGATTTCTGTGTCTAACACTAAGGCAGAGAATCGTCCGTACACTGGTCTTAACGGCGAGGTGGCTCAGCTGCTGCTCATGCCGGGCAACGTCTCGCTGCGCGACCTTGAGCAGAACTATACATCGCCCAATAAGCTGCACCAGAACTGGTTCGGTCCCGACCAGCATTATTCTAACCCTTACTATGCTCGCCATCGCTTCAAGAACAGCGACGAACGTTGGCGCGCATTCGGTTACTACTCGGCTAATCTGAACCTCACCGATTGGTTGAAGTTCAACGCAAAGTATTCGTTTGACTACTATCGCACACGTCTTCAGACCTCTGACCTCTCTCTTGGCGACGGCGCTATCTCTACCGACGGCACCGGATGGCAGGGCAAGCTCGTCAACGATGGCATGACACGCGCAGAGGAGAACCACTTCGAGCAGAACATACAGTTCCTCCTTATGGGCGATAACCAGCTCGCAAAGAAGTGGCGTCTGGGCTACACAGCCGGCGCTAACATCATGTATCTGAAGTTCGAGCAGCTGTCGGCTTCTGTGCAGAACATGCTCGAGAAGGACAACTGGATATTCAACACCGGCAACAAACTCACATCGGCTCTCGACGACGGACACAGCCGAGCTATGTACTCGGCATTCGCTTCGGCTCAGCTGGCTTACGACGAGTGGCTCTCGCTCGACATCACAGCACGCAACGACTGGTCGTCAACGCTGCCTAAGAAGAACAACTCGTTCTTCTATCCGTCGGCATCGCTTAGCTGGGTGTTCTCCGACTTCATGCGCTCTATCGACCATAAGCTGCCGTCGTGGATTACGTTCGCTAAGTTGCGCGTGTCGGCTGCGCAGGTAGGTAAGGATCCCGCTCCGTACAACCTCTACAACGTGCGCAAGTATCAGTTCGAGATGGGCAACCGCAAGCCTATCAACAACACCATAAAGCTCAACGCCAACCTGAAGCCAGAGATTAAGACCTCGTATGAGGTGGGCGTAGACATGAAGTTCCTCGACAACCGTCTCGGCTTCGACTTTACCTATTATTATAATACGACCAAGAACCAGGCTATGCTCGTAGACGCTTCGTCGCCTTGGACACAGCAGTGGGTGAACGCTGGCAAGATCAACAACACCGGTGTCGAGTTCATGCTCTATGGTACGCCGGTGAAGACACGCGACTTCCAGTTCGACATCACCGCCAACCTCGCTCACAACAGCTCTACAGTGAAAGAATTGGCTGACGGCGTGAACCGCGTTTACTTCGCAGGCGACTCGAACATGCCGGTGAAGGTGGGTGCTGTGAAGGGTGGCAAGCTCGGCGACATCTTCGCCAACAACCTCATGCAGCGCGACGCTCAGGGCCGTGTAATCATCGGTGCTGACGGTCTGCCAATGGCTGCTACCGGCGACGGTAATCTCGAGCAGTATCTTCTCGACCATCCTATTGGCAACATACAGCCCGACCTGCTTATGTCTATCACTCCGACCTTCACATACAAAGGCATATCGCTCACCGCAATGTTCGACATGAAGTTCGGTGGCGACATCGTTTCTGTATCAGAGGGTATGGCTACATCTGTAGGTACATCTGAACGCACAGCATATCGTGGCGAGTACAAGACCGTTAATGGTGTGCAGGACTGGTATATGGTAGTACCGGGCGTTAAGGCTGACGGCAGCGTGAACACACAGGAGGTTAGCGCACAGAAGTATTATTCTACAATCGGTCTGTACAGCTCGCAGAAGGGCTATGCTGAGGAGTTCGTTCACGATGCTTCGTACATCAAGCTGAAGGAACTTTCTCTCGGCTATAGTTTCCCGCAGAAGATGCTGCGCCGCACTCCGCTCACACAGCTCAAGCTCTCGTTCGTGGCTCGCAACCTCTGCTTCCTTATGAAGCACACACCGGGCAACCCAGACGGCGGCTACGACACAACGATGTTCTCGCAGGCTATCGACTATATGGCTGTGCCTTACACACGCACATTCGGTTTCTCTGTTAACGTAGGATTCTAAATTTAAAACAACAAAATGAAGCGCAATATATTATATACTGGTCTGATTGCAGCTACAACGCTGCTGACACTCGGTTCGTGCTATGACCTTGATGAAATGAACCGCGACCCGTACGGAGTGGAGGATACGGACAAGGGCGGAGAGATTACGCCCGAGGAGCCTACCGACTCGAAATATGCAAATATCAACCTCAACTATCGTGTGAGCAAAGAGGACTCTGCTGCGTACAAGAAGCAGCTGGCAGATGCTCCGGCTAAGTTCCGCAAGTTCCTCTACGAGGGCTACTACAACGACTATCAGCGCACAACCAACCTCTCGCACGATATCTATGCCGGATACGTGGCTAACAACCAGCCGAAGCATGCTGGCAAGGCGCCCGACTACAACTACACCGACGGATGGTCGGCTCTGCGTTGGAGCTTCTTCTACAACGACCGCTCGTCGGAGTATCGCGACCTCGTGCGTGCATATAAGTTCAACGATACTCCGGAGAAGTATCGCAACATGTTCTACATCACGCGTATCTACTATGCGTTCCTCGCTCTTGCAAATACTGACACCTACGGCGATATGCCGTTCACGGAGTACGTGCAGGCTAAGGTGCCGGAGACTAACAACGTTGCATACAACACCCAGGAGGAGGTTTACGACGCGATGTTCCTCATGCTTGAGCAGGCTGTAGACAGCATCAAGCCCGACGATGCATCGCAGTACAAGATTGACAAGGACGACATCTGCTACTTCGGCGATGCCAACAAGTGGTTGCGCTTTGCCAACACGCTGCGTCTGCGCATGGCGCTACGCATAAGTAATGTGGCTCCTGAGCGTGCAAAGAAGGAGGCTGAGGCTGCACTCAACAATAAGTACGGCTTGATGACTTCTAACGCCGACAACATGCAGACCGTGCCACGCCATGCTCCGGTTGAGATGGGCGGCGAGGATTCCGGCGGCGACGAGAACGGCTTGGCTATGTGCTCTGTAGCATACGGTGGCGAGAGCGTTCTGTCTAAGGATATGGAAGACTTCTACCGCAATCTTTCTGACGGCGGCAAGGACTATATCATAAAGAAGGGCCGTAATGAAGAGATTACAAAGCAGATCGACCCACGCTGCCTCGTTTGCTGGTATCGTAACAATATGACATCTTCTACATTGGCAGAAGGTAAGGATGCTTTGCGCAACGACTTCGTAGGTTGTGAGCGTGGTGCTCAGGCTCCGCAGATTTCTATGGATCCGTTAAAGTACAGCCTTACACGCACCGTTAAGGATGGTGCTTCAAAGGATCTGCCCGATGACCACTGGTTCAACTACTCTCGTCCGACGGTATGGCTCGGCTATGCTGAGTCGCTCTTCCTCAAGGCTGAGGCTGCGTTGCGCGGTTGGGCAGGTGCCGACCTCACAATGGGTGCTGAGCAGTATTTCCGTGCTGGCGTTAAGGCGTCGATGGACTACTATCACATCGCTGCGGAGGATGCCGACAAGTATATCAACGGCATCAAGGCTCTCAACGACGGTACATTCGAGAGTGGCGACCGCGAGCGCATCCTCGAGGCTATCATCACTCAGAAGTGGATGGCTGTGTTCCCGAATGGCAACGAGGGTTGGGCTGACTTCCGTCGCACCGACTATCCGGCTCTGCGCTCTCAGTTGAGCAACTTCTCGGGTGGCGATGTGCCTAACGGCAAGCTGATAAAGCGTCTGCAATATCCGAACAACGAGTCGCAGAACAAGTTCTTCCAGGAGCATCCCGAACTGAAGACTGCAAACACTCAGGGCACACGCCTTTGGTGGGATGTTAGCGACACTAACGACGCTGCAGGCAATCGCCAGCAGCCGAATAACTTTAGATAACATAAGGGGTGGTGCAGCGCTCTCCGCTGCACCACTTTTATATAGCTGAAAAAATCCCCCATATCTTCCAGTTTCGCCGCAATACTCTAATTATAAGGCTTTTAAAGGCTGGAAGATATTCTTTATGACGGGTTATCTGCCAGCCTATCTTCCAGCTTTTTCTTTCCATCTTCCAGCCAATAAACGTAAAATGTTCGGAAAGCCTATGAAAAAGTATTTGTGCATACTTTCTTTATTCTTTTTGCAATGCCAGCAATCGGGCTTTGCACAAGGCAAGTATACCTCTATGCAAGACACCATAAAGCTTTCTGACGTAACCGTTGTTGCAGAAAGACCGATGGTTCAGCGTAAGGCAGACCGAATGATTGTGAGTGTGGAGCATAGCAAACTGCTCAAGTCGCGCTCGCTTTCCAACATCTTGAACCTTATTCCTGATGTCGATTACGATGGTGAAGGAGGCATTAGCGTGATGGGCAACGGCGTAAAGATATACGAAAACGGCAGAGCGGTGAAGCTGAGTGGGGCACAACTCAAGAGATACCTTTCCTCTTTGCGTGGCAACGACATCAAGAGTCTGGAGATTCTGCCTCAAGCCACAGCAGAGTATGACGCGGAAGGCGCTACGGCGATTCTTGTTATCAATAGGCAGAAGAAGCACGAGTACGGACTTTCGGGGTATGTTGGCAGCGAATACGAGCGCAAAAGTCAAAACTCGTTCTCAGACTTTGTTGGTCTTACATATTCGTGGGGCAAGCTCGCCATTTATGGTAACATGGTTTTTGGGCGATCTGAGAGTAGAACCAAGACTGCAGAGAACGACTACGGACGCGATGCAACTGTTGAGAGTCGGTCGGAAAGCACGGACAAAGGCCATTACTATATGCCGAAGTTGGGCTTCGACCTCAACATTTCTCCTCAACAGTATTTAGGCGTAGAGTGGTCGGGCAGCTATTCGAAGGACTATTCCAACGACTGTCGGGTTAATTCTACGATAGTCGACCGTAGCGCACATACTGCGAACATCAGAAGTTTCGCTCCGTACACATTGCGAGACAACAACAATAACGTCACACTCAACTATGAATGGAAGACAGACACGTTGGGCAGCAGACTGAACATCGTTGCCGATTATGCTGGTAAACGTGAGCGTGATGTATACAAATACGAGAACAACTATAACTTAAGCGGAGGTTCGGACAGTATTATTTCGAAGTCGCAACCCTCGTACGAATGCATTGACATTTACAGCGCGCAGGTCGATTTTGCGAAGATTCTAAAGCGCCATCAGTTAACCATCGGCGCCAAGTATGTCTATGCAGACATCGGTTACAATAGCAGGATGCACCTCGGAAACACCACTTTAGGTGGTGTGTTGTCAGAAGACATTGACCAACGCGACGACTTCAAATACTTTGAACGTCGGTACGCTGTCTACGGAATGTATCGCTACACCGCGCGTCCGTGGGAAGTGCAGATGGGCGTGCGCGATGAATATACCGAGTGGGAGACCTGCCAAAGAGTGAAAGACAAGTTGCGCAACGAGCGCACCGACAACACGCTCTTTCCGTCGTTCTTCGTGCGGAGAGATGTGGGCGAGGGAAATGCCTTGTCGCTAAGCTACACGCAGTCTATCAACCGCCCGTCCTACCAGATGGTGAATCCGTTTGTATTCCACCTCTCCGAAACATCATATAAGGAGGGCAACCCCAATCTGAGAGGCGAGTTGCTGTACAATGCGGCTTTGCAGTTCGTTCTGAAATCGCGCTATGTCTTCTCTCTTTCCGCACTCTTCATAGACAGAAAAATCAATGAGATGTATGAGCAGATAGGCGAGCGGCAGACACGCTACACGCTGAAGAACGACGGTACGACGAAGCGGCTGACGCTGTACATGGGCATTCCGTTCACGTGGGGTGTTTGGAACTGCAGAAATAATGTGGAGTTGACCGAGAGTTGGTACGAGAATAGTGCGAAGCGTGTCAACTACTTCGGTATTGTCCTCTCCAGCTTCAATCGTTTCCGCCTTTCCAAGCAATTCACGGCGATGGCAAACGTACGCTACGTGAGACATTACAAGCAGCTCTATCTCATTCAGAAAACAGATTATGTAGGCGTCGATATTGAGGGCGACTACAATTGTTTCAATGATCAGCTGAATGTGAATTTCGGCGTAAAGGACCTGTTGAACAGCCGAGGAAAGAACCGTCAGATATTCAGAAATGGCAATTTTGAGCATCATTCCGACTTCCATTTCCTTTCGCGCAAGTTCTTTGTCTGCCTTACATATAGCTTCTCGGCAGGATCGAAACGTGCAAACCGCCACGACAAGACGTATTCTAACGAGGAGGATAAAGAGAGAATGTAGAGAGTTGAAAACGAGAATGTAAAGAATATCAGTAGAATGTCTAAGTTCTATATCCGTTACACGTTTCGTGTAATGGCATTACCACGCACATATAATATTGTTACCGTTGCGTGGTAATGTTGTTTTTGCTTCGCGGTAATCGTAAAAGGAGGGTGTGTCAAAACTAAAATGACTACTCTTCAAAGTTACAGATTATAACTATAATATTTAAACCCAAATCGGTCATTAGAGATTTTCTCGTACAAAAAGTCAGATTGTAGTAGACTATACCATCGTTATAGTATCTGTATACTAACACAATATGTATCTTTTATTCTGTTTTAAGACAAAATGAAAGCGATTTTTTCTAATGACCGATTTGGGATAAACATAGTTAAAAAACCTTTTGCGTACCCCAAAACAAGGGTACGCAAAGATACAAAATATTGTTTATCAATCAGTTATAAAATACGTGTTTTTTGAGTGACGAAGTCAGGAAAAATAACAATACACAAATCGCACGAAGATTACATATGTAATACTCGTGCGATTTGTTTTTAATAATCAATCTTTTTTAACTGGTCGTAGTCCTTTTGCAACTGTATAATACGCTTCTTTTGCCAAACTCTCCTTCTCCCCTACAGCATCGTCAAAAAAACCAGCCTTTGCCAAGTCTGTAATATACTTCACAAGACTACTGGTTTTTGAATCGTCCTTCATCCTATAAAGAACTATTGAGCTACCCGTTAGAATTGCCCATTTAATGTTACGACTCCACAAACGCAGACGCTCCATGTCACCCGCTTCTTCATACAATTTCTGCGCATAAGATAGTCCCTTAAGCTGAGCCATCAGTCGCTCTACCCCTTCCGTAGCTTTCGATATTGATTTACGATTGACGTAATAGTAATAAAGCGGAAGATGAGTGATTGTGGCTTTCACAGGTTTTATCAACAACTCCGACCACCAGGGAAGATCTTCAAACTTCAATCCCTTGATAAATTTTATATCCTTTATCAAAGAGCGTTTAAACAGATGGCGCCAAACGTAGCAATGTTTTATCGGATATTTGATATCTGGATGACGCCAGTCGGAAGCATGTTTCAAAGCATCGTCAGTAACTACCGATTTTGATAGTTTAAGACTATACCTAAACGGCATACGCCATGGACGGACATTGATAGTGTTCATTTTCAACTTATGCATCAAGCGTAGCTGAATGTTTATATATATAACATCCTTATACCAACTCACCATATCCGTCCCGTCACGCTTAATCAGCTTTACAGCAAGTTCCAATGTCTGAGGATGGATAAAGTCGTCTGAGTCTACAAACATTACATACTCAGCATCAGCAATAGCCATCCCCTCATTACGTGCATGGGAAAGCCCACCATTGGCTTGATGTACTACCATGATACGGGAGTCTTTTGCGGCATATTCTCCAAGGATAGCAGGACATCCGTCTGTAGATCCATCATCAATACATATAGCACGCCAATGTCTGTATGTCTGTTTGAGGATACTATTAAGACAACGACGCAAGTATGGTTCAACGTTATAAACCGGAATAATAATATCTATTCTGTTAGTATTCATAATTGTTTGTCTGTTATATAAGATTGCGTTTGTTTGCAAAGTTAGCAAAAAACACCATAACACACAAGCATACAGACTTTTATTAAGCCCAATAATGATAGTTCTTTTATCTTAATCTACTATTTATACATAGAAAATAGCGAAGGTTATAAAACTTTCGCCATTTTCTTATGAACTATTCAATTTTATTAGTCATTAAGTAGTCGCTCCATTTCGCGAACCATACGGCCCACATTGCGCTCCTTTTCAGCCGTCATGTTAGCCGGCGTAAACTCAGCGAGCTTCTTGTTGAGGCGTGCAAGACGGCGTGTGTCGCCAGTCTTCTTGTACTGGTTGCGCAACTGCCAAATCTTCTCGGCGTCCTGCAAGCCCTCTACGAGGCGCTCGAAGCGGATGCTGCTGCGCGGACCGGGATAGATGCTGTAGGTGTCGCCTGCAGCCCATGTGCGGAAGCGCGAATCACGCAGCGGGTCGCGAGTCCAGCTGTTCACTGCCCAGCGCAGATAGCCGTCGTAGTCGCCTGCTACGGCGTGTATGCCAATCCATGTGGCGTCGGCAGGGTTAGAGAACGAGAATGTGCCGGGGAACGGCTCGGTGCAGCAAGTGTAGTAGGTGCTGATCTGCCCCTTTGCACGGCGCTCCTTCAGCACCTTCTCGGGGAAGCGTGCGCCGTAAGGAATACTGAGATAGTAGAGGTCGGTCTGAATCTCGTCGTGATAGTTGCCGGCAAGCGTAATCTTGAAGTCGGGGTCGGCGTCCTTTATCACCTTTATAGCCGCCTGCATAGCCTCCATCGAGCGCTCGTCCATAGAGATAGCGGTCTTCTCGAACCAGCCTTTCTGCTTCAGATGGCGAGCGAAGTCGCGCAGGAAGCAGCCCCAGTACTCGGCGTAAGCCTCGTCGCCGGGCGCTGTTTTTATGAACTGCACACGGTTTGTAGCCTCGTCGTAGTAGTCGAAGCTCAGTTCCCAAGGAATCATGGTGTAGCAGGAGATAAGCCCTTTTATGCCGATTTCGTTCATCATAAATTCAACCCAGCGGTCGAACACAGCGTAGTCGTACTTCCACGTTCCGTCGAGACGTTTGATGCGTGTCACCATACTGTCGTAGTGGTCCTCGGTCTGTCCGTTCCACGGCTTGTGCATGATGCTCGCTGTGATTGACTGCTGTCCGATGTCGGCAAGCATCTTCATAATCGGGCGCATGGCGTCGAAGTGCGCCTTGCTCCACAGCGGCACCTTATAGTAGCGTGCCACGGCATACGGGTTCTGCCAGAGGTCGAGGTTCAAGTGCCAGTCGCTCGGACTGGGCAGTGTGCGGTTCAATACCTGCACGCTGAGCTTCAGCACATGGTCGTCCATTCCGCCGCCACGCACGGTGAGCGTGCCGGTGTATGTGCCGGGCTTGGCGTCCTCGGGCACCCATACGTTCACCCACAGAGGCTGCGCCGTCTTGCGCTGCACGGGCAGCCACTTGTTGATGTCGAGCGCGTCGGCAACCACGGACGAGTCCCATTCGGCTTTGTTCTCGCGGCATCCGCATCCGCCCTTGCCGTCCTTGTTAAGCTCGTCGGTCATCACGTAGCGCACGAAGTGGGAGCGCACCTTTGAGGCGGGAATCACGTTGGCGCCTGAACGCAAATCGCTCATTGTGAGCTCTACGTCGTTAAGGTCTATGTTGGTCCAGAGCACAGCCTGGGCGTTGACACGCTCGCCACGCCATGCCTTAAGCGTGCAGGCGCTGCTATTGGCGAGCTGTGGCACATGGTGCTTGCCGTAGCGCACGTCGGTGGATGCCCAGCTGAACATTACGGGCGACTTCATTGCAGCCCACTTAGCGTCGGAATCATGCGGTTTGGTGTCTGTCAGCTCCTCGTATTGTCCCAACGGGAACTCCTCTGCCTGCATGCTACGCTGCGCAGAAGCGGCGAGCGAGCAGAAGAATAGGCTCGAAGAAAGCAGATAAAGTTTTACGTTCATTGTTATTGTTTTGAGATTAGTTATTTTTCTATATAACATTTATCATCCCTGCGCCACAGAGAGCTTGAGATTGAGTCTGTATAGTGTTCTTTGGGCCATGATAATTTTTCTTTCAAGGAGTTGCTTTTCATCAAGTCCGACCTTGCTTTCGTCATAATGATTCTTGTTCACTATCATTGTATAGAATATCTTGGCAATCTTATTCGCGGTCGCTACAATAGCTTGTAGATGGCCATCTTTGGACTTCTGCCTCCTGAAATATATGCCGAGTCCCGTCTTGACACTTTTCACTGAGTTGGCACATAGCCTGAACACCTGTCCGACTCTGTTCTTCTGCTTGGGCACCTTGCTCGAGAGAAGTTTGCCACCTGAGATTTTGTTGTTCGGAACGAGGTTGCTCCACTTGCAAAAGCTCTTGGCCGACGTGAACTTTTCTGTGAATCCGCTTCCAAGTTCCCCCAGCAGGATTGTCTGCGCACCAAGACTCATGCCCGGTATCTCCATGGCGTTCACTCCCCACATGGAGAATGCATGCTTCTCCGCGTCAAAGGATATGGCATTTTTGGGGCCACCCGCTTTTTGTCGCCGTATAGCCTTGCATATCCGTGCCGCATCCATCCGTGTATTCGCCTAAAAGTCTGTCCATCTCCGCCTCGCAGTCGGCTATCTGGGTGTGGATGTACTTGTAGAGATCATAGGACTGCTTAAGCTCAAAGAGATGAACGGCATCCCAAGTGCCTTCGAGCGACTTCTCTATTGTTTCCTTGCTGGCCTTGCAGCGCGGGTCGACCAGTTGGACAAGCGACTTGGGGTCATGGTTGCCGTTTAGAATTGCCTCTATGATGGCTTTTCCCGATTTGCCGAGGATGTCGCTTATGACAGTATCCACCTTGATGTTCATCAGCACAAGTGACTTCTGCATGTGCTGGACTTCCTTGCTGGCACTGCGGAGCATGTTGTCACGGTGACGGGCATGCTCACGGATGCTACGGGCTGCGGCATCGGGGTGGAAACTCGGCTTCAGCAGCCCATAGCTGGGCATGAGCATTATCCACTCGGCATCCGCCTCGTCCGTTTTCTTGCCAGAGACGTTCTTCACGTCCTTCGCATTGGCCAGCAGGACATCAAAACATTTCTCCTCAAGGAAGAAATACAGGCCTACCCAGTAGGAACCTGTCGACTCCATCGCCACTGTGGTGATGCCACAGGCCTTGAGCCATGAGGCAATCTCCTCATAGTCGCATGTGAAACTGCCGAAACAGCGGTTGCTTTCGCCATCACGGTCCTCGGGTACGCAGACTTGCATCTCACCATAGGCGATGTCTATGCCTGCCGCATTGGGATTGACTATCTTCAGCTTCAAGCATCCCTCGTTTTTTCCTTTTCTGCCTTACGTGCCACAGCCTTTGATTATAAAACAGCAAGTCCGATGCTCCTAAAATATGTACTCTTCTATAAGGTCTCCAACAACCAATTATTACTCTACGAGCCGACGGAACCAAACTGAATATTGGACTCGAAAGTCCATTGCCAATTATGGCCTACTTACTTGCCTGTGCAAAAGTAACTACTTTCCCAGTGAATCTGTAGCGCAGGGATGAAAATGTTATTTCCCGTTTTGCTTAGGGAAAGGCCCCAGTGGTGAACTGAATAGTTTTCACTTTAACTGTGTTGGTGTAGTTGAGACAACTACACCCCCTAAAGCAATGTGCAAATTTATATAAAAAAAGCGAATTATACGCCAGTTTTATAAAAAAGTTGAGACCACAGCCATACATAGCCTTCAGACTATTCATGCTCTACGCATTTTTTTCAGTAACTTTAGAGCGGAGTTTCCTCCAATGAGTTAATAAACGGGCTCTTGATCCCAATGTTTTACCTAAATCCCAAGTCTATGAGAAATGTCTGTGGTCTCGATGTTCACAAAGATAATGTATTTGTGTGTATTGACAAAGAAAATGGTGAGAAAATCCAATTCAAGACAGGTATTTTGACCAAAGAGTTAGATGCTTTGCGTGAACTCTTGTTGCAAATGACGTTACAGAGATAGCGATGGAGAACACTAGTGTCTATTGGATGCCTATTTGGCATATTTTGGAAAACCACAAGACAGCGCCAGGCAGGACGAAACACTGGAAGTCACTCCGTCACTGCTTGCGGAGATTTCTGACAAAGTCAACGCCTCGCTCTCTGATCCACAACTGGACAAGGAGGAGAAGAAGAAGAGGCGCAAGTTAGCCAGGGAACTCAAGGAACGTGGCGAGAAACTGGCTGAATATGACCGGCATCTTGAAAATCTCGGTGACCGCAATTCCTATTCGAAGACCGACAAGGACGCCACTTTCATGCACCTGAAAGAGGATGCCATGAACGAAGGTCTGACAAAACCCGGATACAATCTGCAAATCGCTACCGAGAACCAGTTCATCACCAACTTTGCATTGTTCCCCAACCCTACAGACACCC
>OMEA01000901.1_pt1 | contig 13550 bp, 8 predicted proteins | sample 1645321 | NCBI WGS metagenome assembly OMEA01 (sample SAMEA103958151, study PRJEB25191) | human gut metagenome
TTGAAACCTATGCAAAGCAGAACGGCTTTTCCAATCTGCGCTGGTACACGGACGATGGCTATTCTGGTGCGAACTTCCAAAGACCGGGCTTTCAATCCATGCTTGCGGACATTGAAGCCGGGAAAGTGGCTACCGTTATCGTAAAGGATATGTCACGGTTAGGGCGAAACTACCTGCAGGTGGGAATGTATACCGAGATGATTTTCCCACAAAAAGGCGTCCGCTTTATCGCCATAAACGATGGAGTGGACAGCGCACAGGGCGACAATGATTTTGCCCCTTTGCGGAACATTTTCAACGAATGGCTGGTGAGAGATACGAGCAAGAAAATCAAAGCCGTAAAACGGTCAAAAGGCATGAGCGGCAAGCCTGTTACGAGCAAACCCGTGTACGGCTACCTCATGGACGAGGACGAAAATTTCATCATTGACGAGGAAGCCGCACCCGTAGTCAAGCAGATATACCGTCTGTGCCTTGCCGGGAACGGTCCGACCAAGATAGCCCGTATGCTGACCGAGCAGGAAATCCCAACGCCGGGAACGCTGGAATACCGCAGGACGGGCAGCACACGCCGCTATCACCCCGGCTATGAGTGCAAATGGGCGACAAATACCGTGGTGCATATCCTTGAAAACCGGGAGTACATGGGCTGTTTGGTGAACTTCAAGACGGAGAAACCGTCCTACAAGACCAAGCACAGCATAGAAAATCCCATTGAGAAACAGGCAATTTTCGAGAACCACCATGAGCCTATCATCGACACCCAGACATGGGAGCGTGTGCAGGAATTACGCAAACAGCGCAAGCGTCCGAACCGCTATGATGAAGTGGGCTTGTTCTCTGGTATGCTCTTTTGCGCGGACTGCGGCAGCGTCATGTATCAGCAGCGTTACCAGACCGATAAGCGGAAACAGGACTGCTATATCTGCGGGAACTACAAGAAGCGCACCCATGACTGCACCGCACATTTTATCCGCACCGACCTTTTGACTGCGGGCGTTCTCTCCAATCTACGGAAAGTGACGAGCTATGCGGCAAAGCATGAAGCCCGGTTTATGAAGCTGCTGATCGAGCAGAACGAGGACGGCGGCAAACGCCGGAACGCCGCCAAGAAAAAGGAACTGGAAGCTGCCGAAAAGCGTATCGGTGAACTTTCCGCTATTTTCAAGCGGCTGTATGAGGACAGCGTAAGCGGTCGCATTTCTGACGAGCGTTTCACGGAGCTTTCGGCAGACTATGAAGCCGAACAGCAGGAATTGAAAGAGCGTGTTGCCAGAATACAGGCGGAGCTTTCCAAAGCACAGGAAGCTACCGTAAACGCAGAAAAGTTTATGAACATTGTCCGCAAGCACATGAACTTTGAAGAACTGACCCACACCCTCTTGCGTGAGTTTGTAGAGAAAATCGTTGTGCATGAGTGCAGCTACGATGAAAACGGCACACGCAGACAGGATATTGAGATTTACTATTCTTTCGTCGGCAAGGTGGACTTGCCCGAATGACCGCCCGCCCTATCCGATACCAAAGACAAGTATCGGATAGGAAAGGCAAAATTTTTTACACTTCTATTACTTCTTTATCACACATAAGCAAATATTCATATCATCAATCACAACATGGTCACACGCCGCAGGAACTACATGCCAGGAAGGACCGTCTACAGCAGTAAAGCCTTTTAAGAGTACATTATTACACCACTTGGCATAGATAAAGAAACGGTGTGCATTACTGTCCGGCAGATGCCAGCAGGCTCCGTTAATAATTCCGTTTCCTACAATGGAAATATTGTCACAATGGTCTGCGTATACACAACCTGATACAACAGCACCTTCCTCTATGTAAACCGTATCATTGGACTTTAAGGTAAGAACTCCTACATTATATACCTTGCCCTTTTCAAAGCAGATGGTGGTATCTGCCGGCTTCTCAATCCTGTGCGAGCAAAGCACAAACAATGCATCATGAAGACCACCATCTGTCTCTACAGTAAACTTTCTCGGTTCATCAAGATGGATATGGACTGTTTCTCCTTTTACAGAAGGAACTATGCCAAAGCTGGACGGACGGATTTCAAGTTTTTCATATGGTGTATAGATTGAAATCTCCAGATCATACGCTTCGTTATCTACTACTACAACATAGTCAAACGAATCTGTATGGTATACCACACGCTCTGTTCCATTGCAGGTAACACTGTATTTTGTTGATTTTTCCAATTCATCTACAGATTTTAAAATAAATCTCGGTTCCTTGACCGGGTCCGGATTAGGATAATAAATCAAATCATTTTCAAAATCCTTCATATCTCTTTTCTCCTCGCTCCATCATAAATACTTATGATTCATACTGCCTATAATCAATTACCAGAGCTATTATTTAATTCTTCGTCAGTTAATTATACTATTGCAAGTATAGCAAATTTTAATAAATATGTCATCTGTTATTTAACATATTTCGCGAAATGCTTCACGATTCGTTATGATGATCTTATTTCCATTCCCTATATACATTCTATCATTCTTTCAGTACGATAGTCTGTACTTCAATTCCTAAAGTTCCCTTTAATCGTCTGTCTAATCGAACTCAACGAAATCAGGTGACCGTGCCTTGGAAGGACGGCATAAAACTGTTCCTGATAAAATGCTTGGATATGAACCGCTTTCAGGTCGCCCAGCGTAACGCCGAGATTTCTAAAGTAAGGAATGATCCTGCTGGAGCACAACACGTTCTATCTGCGTGACGGCGTGCCCTTCGTGCGCGCCCGCATGGGCGGAGGCAACTACACCGAGAAGGAGGATACGATCCTCCCGCTACCCTAAAAAGCACCCCCCGCCCCGGATGTTGGATCTTTCAGCATCCGGGGCGGATTTTTGTACGCATTTTGCACGTTCGGGCGGGGTTTGCGCAAATGTCGAATGTATGGTAAAATACAGGTAAAATCAGCTTTTTGGGGGTCATCTTATGGGCATTGTAGTCATCGGTGCGGTTTTTGTGGACATCAAGGGGTATCCGCTGTCCACCTATATCCCGGGCGGGCGCAACGCGGGCCGGGTCGAGCAGGTACACGGCGGCGTCTGCCGCAACGTGGCGGAGGACATTGCCAATGTCGAGCTGCGCCCCACCTTCGTCAGTCTGGTGGACGACACCGGCTCCGGCCAGGACGTCATTGACAAGCTGGCCCGGCACAAGGTCAACACCCGCTACATTCAGCGCATGCCGGACGGCATGGGCACCTGGCTGGCCGTGTTCAACAACGACGGCGATGTCTGCGCCGCCATCTCGAAGCGGCCCGACACGACGCCGCTGACCGCATTATTAAAGGAAAAGGGCGACGAGATCTTTGCCGACTGCGACGGCATCGCCATCGAGTTTGATCTGGAGAAGGAGACCGTCAAGCAGATTTTGCACTACGCCAAAAAGTACCGTAAAAAGGTCTACGCCGCGGTCTCCAACATGAGCATTGCCATGGAGCGCCGCAGCCTCCTGCAGGAGGTCGACTGCTTTGTCTGCAACCAGCAGGAGGCCGGGCTGATGTTCTCCGACGATTACGGCCACCTGACGCCGGACGAGATGTGCGCCACGCTGGCCGCCAACGTGCGCAGCGCCAACATTCCCTGCATGGTCGTGACGATGGGTGAGCAGGGCGCCGTCTACGCCCGCGCCGACGGCGAGAGCGGCATGGTGCCCGCCAAGAAGGTCGATGTCATCGACACCACCGGCGCGGGGGATGCTTTCTTCGCCGGGACGGTCATCGGTCTGACCTACGGCAAGACGCTGGCCGAGGCCTGCGAGATCGGCAGCCGCCTGGCCGCGTCGGTCATCTGCATCTCGGAGAATGTCTGCCCGCGGTTCCGCCCGCAGGAGTTCGGGCTGGATGTGCCGGTCACAGACTGATTTTTTCGGTTTTTGGCACGCGTTTCCCTTATTTTGCCAATTTTCCGATTTCGCACATTTTGCCTTTTTAACAGTTTTATATCCGCATATTTTCGGCTTGTATGGCAATTTCAGTGCATTTCAGTATCGGAATTTTGCGCACATTTTTTCAAAAATCCAAAATATTTAGTTACTGTATAACCAACTATGAAAACTGACAACCTCATCCCCGCAGCCCCGCTTGACCGGCGGGAGCTTGCACCCGGCGTGCAGCTCTGCTTCACCCGGCTGGACGCGCCGCTCTGCCCGCCCCCGCTGGACTGGCCGCGGCTGCTCGTCTTTGATTTCTGCCGCAGCGGACGACGCGCCATCCCGGACGGCGCACAATATGCCATCGTGACGGAGGGTCATGCCGCCGTCAGCTTTGCTGTGCCCGGTGCGGACTTCTACCTGCCCGGCAGCCAGTACGAGGCGCTGCAGCTTTTCATTGACCCCGACGCCGTGCAGGCAGACAGCTTTTTGACGCTGATGGGGCTGGAAATAGGCGGCATCGCGGATTATTTTTGCCGCGGCGGCGTCCACTGCTGCCCGATGAGCGACGCCATCACGGCCATTGTGGACGAGGTCTGGGACGACGCAGCCTACGCCGCCCCCGGCGAGCTGCGCTATGCCGCCGTGCGGCTGCTGTATGAGCTGCTGCGCCTGCCCGACGAGGCCGACACGGCCCGCTGCCCCGCGCGGCAGGTCGAATGCGTGCGCGAGGCCGAGACGCTGGTTCTGCAGGACCTCTCGGTCCGCCGCCCGGCCCGGGAGCTGGCCGACCATTTTGGTTTGAGTGAGAGCGGCTTCAAGCTGTACTGCCAGAACGTGCTGGGCGAGGGGTATCTCGCCTACTTCCGCCGCCGCCGGCTCGAAAGAGCCGCCGAGCTGCTGCGCACGACCCCCCAGCGGGTGCAGGACATCGCCGCCCGGGTCGGCTACGAGAGCCAGGGCCGCTTTGCCCAGGCGTTCTACGACCAGTTCCGCCTGACCCCTCTGGAATACAGGCGCTTGTCGAAGTAAAATGCCCTTGGCCGCCTCCCTCGCAGAGGGAGGCAAGAAAGCCACGACCCGAAAGGAGCGGAAAATTGAACAACATCACGCGCTCGATTTTCCGTGCCATTCATGAGGGGCGGTGGTTGAGCATTGAATACAAAAACCAACAGACCCAGCAGACCAAATACTGGGTCGCTATCCGCGGGCTGAACCCCAGGACCCGCACCCTGAACGTTGACGGGCTGCATCTGGGCAAATTAAGCGTGCAGGCGCTCGACCATATCAGCATTGACCGCATCCAGACCGCCGAGGTCGTGGACGGCTCGTGGTGCCCCGTCAATCAGACGCTCATCGACGACATCCGCGACAACCCCGGGCGGTACGCGGCGCTGTTTGACAACGCCGCCAACCTGCGGGTGCTGGACTATCTGGCCGCCTGCAACCGGCTGGACGCCACGCCCTACCAGTCCAACTACAGCCTGATCCATCAAATTGACGCCGACTGCTTTGCCGATTATAAGGAGGACACGCTGGAGCTGACCGACGACCAGTTCCGTGAGCTGGTGGGCCGGTTCCAGCGCCGGGTCGAGGACCGCCGCCAGAACGCCGCCCGCCCCAGCCTGCCCACGCTGGGGCTGAACCTTATCAGTATTGACACCCGGCAGGGGCTGTACGTGCTGGCCTACCGCCCGCTGCGGCTCGACGTGAAAAAGCGCGCCCTGCGGGCCGAGCCGGAGCCGGTCATCTGCCGGGAGTTCACCGTCAACGGCAGCAAGCTGAGCATCCATCAATTTCTGGATGCCGACGACTATACGCTGCTGGACGAGTTCACGAAGCACGCCGAGACCATCAAGGACCGCATCACCCGCAGCAACCCGCGGGTGCGGGTCGATGACCTGCCCTACCTCGTCGCCATCAGTCGCGACTGTCCCGTGGACTTGGAGCATGAGTACCGCGGCATCCTTACTATGTTCGAGGACCCCTCCGGCGAGACGGCCACCGCCCCGCTGCGGGCCTTCTTCGGCGAGATGACCGCCAAGCCGCGCCGCCGCAAGTCCTACCCGCTGGCGCTGCTGAACAACAAGGTCAATCTGGACCAGCTGCTGGCCATCAACAACGCCATGCGCTACCCGCTGGCCTACGTGCAGGGCCCGCCGGGCACCGGCAAGACCAACACCATCGTCAACACGCTGACGACGGCGTTTTTCAACGAGCGCACGGTTCTTTTTTCCAGCTACAACAACCATCCCATTGACGGCGTTGTGGAAAAGCTGCAGGCCGTCACCTACCACGGCCAGACCGTGCCGTTCCCGATCCTGCGCCTTGGCAACAACGAGAAAACCGCCGAGGCCCTGCGCACCATCGACCAGCTGTTTGAGCAGTGCAAAAAAATCCCCGTGCCGGAGCGGCTGCTGGACAAAAACCACGCGGACCGCACGGCCCGCGCCAAACAGCTGACCGCCCTGCTGGAACGGTATGAGCGCATCCTTGATTTGCGGGAGCGGCGGGAGACCATCCGGCGCCTGCTGGACGCCCGCGGCCAGATGAACTTCCAGTACGAGCTGCAGGCCGGGCAGCTGCCGCAGGTGGACCGTGAGCTGGCCGCCTACGGCAGCATCGACTCTGCCGACGCGCTGGCTCTGCTGGACCGCAACGAGGATGAGCTGCTGCGCTACCTCTACTACACCTCGGCCCGCTGCATCCGCCGGTTGGAGGAGCCGAAATATAACGATTTAATGAGCATCGTCCACAGCCCCGACACCGACAAGGAGCGGGTCACGCAGTTCAACAAGTACATCTCGGAGCCGGAGAACCTGAAAAAGCTGCTGCGCGTCTTTCCCATTGTGGCCACGACCTGCATCTCCGCCCACCGTCTGGGCGACCCGGAGCCGAGCTTTGACATGGTCATCATGGACGAGGCAAGCCAGTGCAGCACGGCCATGTCTCTTGTGCCCATCCTGCGCGGGGCGTCGCTGATGCTTGTGGGCGACCCGCAGCAGCTCTCGCCTGTCATTCTGCTGGACCCCGCCGACAACCGCACGCTGCGACGCCGCTACGGTGTCACGCAGGAGTACGATTACATCGAAAACTCGATCTACAAATGCTTTCTGGCCTGCGACGCCGTCAGCGACGAGACGCTGTTGAGCTACCACTACCGGTGCAGCCCCAAGATCATCGAGTTCAACAATCGCAAATACTACAACCACAAGCTGCACATTGCCAGCCGCGAGACCGACCCCACGCCGCTCGTCTATGTGGACGTGCCCAACGACACCACCGACGAGAAAAACACCGCCCCGCAGGAAGTGCGCCGCATCGAGGCATACCTGACCGCGCACCCGGACAAGCAGGTGGGCATCATCACGCCGTTTGCGAAGCAGCGCGCCGCCATCGAGGCCATGCTGCGCGCGAAGCACTTTGAGAACGCCGCCTGCGGCACGGTGCACGCCTTTCAGGGCGACGAGAAAGACGTGGTCATCTTCTCCCTGGCGCTGACCGACCAGACCCGCCCGCGCACCTACGACTGGCTGAAAACGAACAAGGAGCTCATCAACGTGGCGACCTCCCGCGCGCGGGAGCAGCTGGTCATCCTCTCGAATCAGGCCGCGCTGGACCGCCTGCACGCCGACAGCACCGACGACGATATTTACGAGCTGGTGCAGTACGTGCGCAAAAACGGCCAGTCCGAGGTGACCGAGAAGCCCGCCGCCAGCCGTGCGCTGGGCATCAAGCCCTACAGCACCAAGACCGAGGATGCCTTTTTGGAAAATCTGAACCACGCGCTGGACAACGCCTTCCTCGACGGCAGCCGCTGCACGGTCCGCAAGGAGGTACCCATCGCCCAGGTGTTTGAGGATAACCCCGGCTGCGCCGACCTGTTCTACACCGGACGGTTCGACTTCGTCGTCTACCAGCGGGAGGGCCGCCGCCTGATGCCGATTTTAGCCATCGAGCTGGATGGCCGCGAGCACCGCGACGACCCCGCCGTCCGGCGCCGTGACCGCAAGAAGGACCAGATCTGCCGCGAGCACGGCTTTGAGCTGATCCGCGTCGAGAACAGCTACGCGCGGCGGTATAATTATATCAAGAGTATTTTGATAAATTACTTCCGCAAGGTGTCGTAGCACCCGCAAACGGGCAGAGCCCGCGAGAAAGCCTCCTCACGAAGTGGGGAGGTGGCCGAGTGGAACGAGGCCGGAGGGGCTTTGCCCGCGCAACCCAGCGTAAAACCGAAAAGTCCTGCCTCCCTTTCCCGGAGACAGGACTTTTTCCTTTTTACCGCCAGTGAAACGTAACCATGCCGTAAATATAAATAAACAAAATCGCACCCGGCACAAAATACTTAAAAATCGGCTTCATCCAGGGGCGGACCTTCAGGCCCCTGCCGGTGTTGGCTTCGGCCACAAAATTGTCCCAGCCCCAGCCAAAGCGGTTGCAGCAGAACAGCGCCAGCACCAGCGACCCTAGCGGCAGCACATTGTTGCTGACGATGAAGTCCCAGAAGTCCAGCCACGCGCTGCCCGGCGCAAACGGCTGGAAGTGCAGCACGCTGTAGCCCAGCGCCGTCGTCAGCGCCAGCAGAAAGATGCCGACGCCGCAGACCACGCAGCCCTTCGGGCGGCTCCACCCGGTCAGCTCACGCACCATGGCAAGGATATTCTCGCAGACGCCCAGCACGGTGGACAGCGCCGCAAACACCATGAACAGGAAGAACAGCGCGCCCCACCAGCGGCCCCCGGCCATATTGCCGAACACCCCCGCCATCGTGTCAAACAGCAGACTGGGGCCTGCCGTGACCTCCAGCCCGTAGGTGAAGCACGCCGGGAAGATGACGATGCCCGCCAGCACGGCCACGAACGTGTCGAGAAAAATGACCCGCAGTGACTCGCCCATAAGCGCGTGATCCTTGCCGATGTAGCTGCCGAAGATCGCCATGCCGCCCATGCCGACGGACAGCGAGAAAAACGCCTGGTTCATGGCCGCCACGATGACCCCGCCGTCAATGGCCGAGAAATCCGGCACAAGGTAGAACCGCAGCCCCTCCGCCGCACCGGCAAACGTCAGGCTGTGTACGGCCAGCACCAGCATCAGCACCAGCAGCGCGCTCATCATGTACTTGGTCACGCGCTCCAGCCCGCCCTGCAAATTAAAGCTCAGCAGCACAAACGCCGCTATAAGGACCACAAGCAGATAGGTCACGTTCAGCCCGGGGTCGGCGATCATCTGCGCAAAGCCGAAATCCGCATTCTGCCCGGTCAGGAACTTGACAAAATAGTACAAGATCCAGCCCGTGACCACCGTGTAGAACGCCATGATGGCAATGTTGCCGATGAGGCTGACGACGCCGAATACGCCCCACTTATGGCCGGGCTTTTCCAGGCGCTGGTACATCGTAACGGGGCTGGCCTGGGCGGCGCGGCCCACGGCAAACTCCATGACCATGACGGGCAGGCCCAGCACCAGCAGGCAGAGGATGTAGAGCAGCATAAAGCTGCCGCCGCCATTCTGGCCGCACATCCAGGGGAATTTCCAGACGTTGCCGCAGCCGATGGCGCACCCCGCCGACAGCATGATAAAGCCCAAGCGGCTGCTCAGGCGCTCGCGTTCGTTCATAAATCAGTTTTCCCTTTCGGTAGTAATTTCCGCGCAGACAATTTCCGTGCGGCCCTGGGTGCGGAACTTGTAGCCCCAGGTGCCCGTGCCGCCGCTGACGATGGCATCGCAATGGTCTGCAATATGCTTTCTGCCGTAGTTGCGCTCATTTTTGGCAACCATGCCCACCGCACCCGCAGGCCAGACCTGCCCGCCGTGGGTGTGGCCGCTCAAAATCAGGTCCGCCCCCGCCGCGGCGGCGTTCTTAAAGTCCCGCGGCTCATGGTCGAGCCAGACCGTGTAGTGGTCGTCGGGGCCGCCGGGCATAAGCTGCGCCGCCGTGAAGCGGCTGCCGTTCGTGTACAGATAATCCTTGCGGCCCACGACACGCACACCGCAGGGCAGCAGGACGGACGTGTCCTCCAGGATGCGCACGCCCGCGGCGGCGAACCCTCGCTCCAGATCCGCGCGGCCAAAGCTCGGCTCCCGCCAGTGGTGGAACAGGTCGTGGTTGCCGAGGACGTAATACTTGCCCAGCGGCGCGTCCAGCTCGCCAAACAGCTTGCAGAAGGCGTCCAGCTCCTCCGGCTCGGTGAACTCGTCGAAAATATCGCCGGTCAGCACAAGCAGGTCGGGACGGCACGCCTCGATTTTTGCTTTCAGCTCCGGGATGCGGGTGTGATCCATCGCCGCACAGGCGCGCGGGTGGACATCACTGACCTGCACGATGGTCAGCCTGCCGTTCGGCAGATTTTTCCGCGTTGTCAGGCTGTATTTTGTCGTACAGAGCCGCAGCGCACGCCGCCGCCCCCACCACATGATAAGGCCCGTCAACAGCCACGGTGTTATGCCGTCCAGCCAGATAATATGCCAAACAGTCAGCGGCGTGCCGCCGATGCGCCGCAGTGCCAGCCCGATGGCGGTACCGATGCAGTAGAATGTCACAAGATGTCCGGCAAACACGATGCCCAGCCCGAGCGGGTCGCGGCTGATATACGCCAGCACGCCCATCAGCACAAGCGGCAGTCCGTAATACAGCACCGGCCACCGGGCCACCAGCTGTAAGGGCGGCAGCTGCAAAAAGTTCAGGTACAGCAAAGCATCCAGCGCCACCTGCCCGAGGCGCGGAAGAACGAATTGGAAGAAAGGATGATACATGGTTGACGCCTTTGTTCGGTAAGAGTGCCTTCCCCCTTGGGGGAAGGTGTCTGCGGCCCTGCCCGCAGACGGATGAGGGGAAGGCTTTTTAACAAAAACAGCCCCGCACCTCGCGGCACGGGGGCTGAAATTTAATTTTTACTGTTCCTTCGCCTTGATGGCCGCGTCAATCGCGCGGGCGGCCTCTTTACCAGCGCCCATCGCCAGAATGACGGTGGCGGCACCGGTAACGGCGTCGCCGCCGGCGTAGACCATCGGGCGGCTCGTCAGGCCGTCGGGGCCGTTCGTGATCAGGCAGCCGTGCTTGTCGGCGTCCAGACCCGGCGTGGTGGAGCGGATCAGCGGGTTGGGGCTGGTGCCCAGCGCCATGATCATCGTATCAACGTTCAGAACGAACTCGCTGCCCTCCTTGACGATGGGGCGGCGGCGGCCGGAGGCGTCCGGCTCGCCCAGCTCCATCTCGATGCAGGTGATGGCTCTGACGAAGCCGTCCTCGCCGGGCAGGATCTCCACGGGATTGCAGAGGGTCTTGAAGATGATGCCCTCCTCCTCGGCGTGCTCGACCTCCTCCTTACGGGCAGGCAGCTCGGCCATGCCGCGGCGGTAGACGATGTAGACATTCTCGGCACCCAGACGCTTGGCGCAGCGGGCAGCGTCCATGGCGACATTGCCGCCGCCGACAACGGCGACAGACTTGCTCTTCATGATGGGCGTGCGGGAATCCTCCTTGTACGCCTTCATCAAATTGACACGGGTCAGGTACTCGTTGGCGGAGTAGACGCCGTTCAGGCTCTCGCCGGGGATGCCCATAAAGCGGGGCAGACCGGCGCCGGACGCGACATAAACGGCCTCAAAGCCGTAGTCGTTCATCAGCTCGTCAATGGTCAGCACCTTGCCGATGACCATATTGGTTTCAATGTCAACGCCCAGCTCCTTCAGGCCCTCGACCTCGTGCTGGACGATGTCCTTGGGCAGACGGAACTCGGGGATGCCGTACATCAACACGCCGCCCGCAACGTGCAGGGCTTCGTAGACGGTGACCTTGTAGCCCAGCTTGGCCAGATCGCCCGCGACGGTCAGGCCGGAGGGACCGGCGCCGATGACAGCGACCTTGTGGCCGTTGGGCGCGGGGGCGGTGGGCTTGGTATGTACGTTGTTGCGGTACCAGTCGGCAACAAAGCGCTCGAGACGGCCAATGCCGACGGCCTCGCCCTTGATGCCGCGGACGCACTTGCCCTCGCACTGGTTCTCCTGCGGGCAGACACGGCCGCAGACAGCAGGCAGTGTGCTCTTTTGCTTAAGGATTTTATAAGCCTCGGCAAAGTTTTCCTGTGCAACCTCATGGATAAACTTAGGAATATCAATATTAACCGGGCAGCTGCCTACACAACGCGGTTTGGGGCAGTTTAGGCAACGCTGTGCCTCGTCTACCGCCATTTCCTTAGTGTAGCCAAGTGCTACCTCCTGAAAGTTTTTGTTACGCACATCAGCCGGCTGTTCCGGCATAGCATTTCTCATTCCTCCACGCATTTGCAATGACCTCCACAGCTATATTCCAGTGCTTCCTGGTCCTTGTACATCTGCTGACGCATTACCAGGTTCGCAAAATCTACCTCGTGAGCATCAAACTCCGGTCCGTCTACACAGGCAAATTTGTTCTCGCCGCCAACCATTACACGGCAGCCGCCGCACATGCCGGTGCCGTCTACCATGATGGTGTTGAGGCTGGCCGTAGTTTTAACGCCGAACGGTTTGGTGGTCGCTGCCACGTTTTTCATCATGATAACAGGGCCTATGGCCAATACCAGGTCAACCTTTTCGCCTGCCTCCAGCATTTCACGCAGCGGGTCGGTTACAAAGCCCTTGCGGCCTGCACTGCCGTTATCGGTGGTCAAAATCAGCTCGTCGCTGATAGCAGCCATTTTATTCTGCCAGATTACCAGATCCTTGTCGCGCGCACCGATGATGGAGATAACCTTGTTGCCCAGCTCGTGATATGCACGCGCGATGGGATAAACAGGCGCAACGCCGATGCCGCCGCCATCAAGCACATAGGCGACGACCGCGAGGGCATGCAGCTCAGCTTCTTCCAGCTCGACGACCCGGTGCTCTCGCAAATCCGCGACGAGATACTGGGGCTCGACATCAACAACCTTACGCCCGTCGAGGCGCTCAACAAGCTCAACGAAATCAAGAAGATACTCAAGGGCAAGTAGATTTGCCCCATCCAGAAAGGCAGTGCTTACAGGCGCTGCCTTTTTTCTGCCCCTCTCCCGATGGCTCGCTGTCTCCACCGCTCTGCCCGTTTCTGCCGTCGTGCCGTCTGCCATCGCCACCATCCTTCTCTCTGTCTCCACCGCTCTGCCCACCATCGCCCCATCCCTTCTCTCATTCTCCACCGCTCTGCCCATCATCGCCACCATTCCTTCTCGCTGTCTCTGCAGCTCTGCTATCCATCTCTGTGGGCATGGGAATGGCCTCTGCTGCGCCCGAGGGCGTCTTGGCGCGGCTGGAGACCATGTCTGTCGGCCTCTGGTTAACTACCTTTTACGTTCCCGTTAACTCTATTTCACTTAATTGGTTTGGTGGTGTCGCTATTAACCACTTACTTTGCAAATGTAATCATCTTCATCGGGTTAGTCGTTACCGATGTCGAGACGCAGATGGACTCGGCTGGCTCGTGACGTATGATACGAGGCCACGTGCCTATTGATACGAGCCGCCAATGATGGTTGCAGCTTCGGCAGATGCGGTCATTTCCATCAGTCGATATCACTGGCACACTCCGCTTCGCGGTCAGCGCTTTTGCAGAGGTATGCTCCACGTTTGCAGAGGAATGCTCCACGCTTGCAGAGGAATGCTCCACGCTTGTAGAGGTACCCTCCACGCTT
>OMEA01000928.1_pt1 | contig 13247 bp, 8 predicted proteins | sample 1645321 | NCBI WGS metagenome assembly OMEA01 (sample SAMEA103958151, study PRJEB25191) | human gut metagenome
CATCCTGCGCTATCGCAAGGTGACACAGAAGAAGAATACATACTTCGAGCTCGTGCTCGACAACACGCCGTTCTACGGCGAGATGGGCGGTCAGGTAGGCGATACCGGCGTGCTCGTTAGCGAGGACGAGACCGTTACAATCACCGATACAAAGCGCGAGAACGGACAGTCGGTACACATCGTGAAGGCTCTGCCGAAGAACCCGGAGGCCGATTTCATGGCTTGCGTAGACGTAGACGCTCGCGAGGGCTCGGCTGCCAACCACACCGCTACCCACTTGCTCGACTACGCTCTGAAGCAGGTACTCGGCGACCACGTAGAGCAGAAGGGCTCGTTCGTATCGCCCACAACGCTGCGCTTCGACTTCTCTCACTTCACCAAGGTTACTGACGAGGAGCTGCGCAAGGTAGAGCGACTCGTCAACGACCTCATCCGTCAGGACCTGCCGCTCGACGAGCACCGCGACACTCCGTTCGAGGAGGCTAAGAAGCTCGGCGCTATCGCCCTCTTCGGCGAGAAGTACGGCGACAAGGTGCGCGTAGTGCGCTTCGGACCGAGCTGCGAGTTCTGCGGCGGCATCCACGCACAGTCGACAGGTCGCATCGGTATGTTCAAGATCATCTCTGAGAGCAGCGTAGCTGCCGGCATCCGCCGCATCGAGGCAAAGACCGGCAAGGAGTGCGAGGAGCTGATGTACAACATCGAGGACGTGCTGAAGGCTATCCGCGGTCTGTTCAACAATGCAAAAGACCTGCAGGGCGTCATCGGCAAGTACATCGAGGAGCACGACGCTATGAAGAAGAGCATCGAGCAGTTCCAGGCTGCTGCCGTAGAGCGCACAAAGAACGACCTCATCGCTAAGGCACGCGAGGTGAACGGCGTGAAGGTCATCACAGCTGTCCTCCCGCTGGAGCCGGCTGCTGCAAAGGACCTCATGTTCAAGCTGCGTCAGGCTGTTCCGTCTAACCTGCTCGCTGTTGTAGGCTCGGTAGCTCACGAGAAGCCGATGCTCAACGTCTGCATGAGCGACGACCTCGTGAAAGACCACTCGCTCAACGCCGGTCAGATGGTGCGCGAGGCTGCCAAGCTCATCCAGGGTGGTGGCGGCGGTCAACCCCACTTTGCTCAGGCTGGTGGCAAGAACGTCGACGGACTCTCTGCTGCCGTAGACAAGGTGGTGGAGCTTGCACAGCTCTAAGCGGCTTTTAGTACAAACACTATAGGAGGCTACGGCATTCTTGCCGTAGCCTTTATTATATGCCCTTTTTCTATTCCTTTCTATTCTTCGTATAAACCAGAATAGTTAACAAGTGTTTCACAACGTGAAATACTCTGCATATAATTCTCTATTCTGCAATTTTCGGAGTACCTTTGCAAAGATGTCCGGCAAATTCGTAATATCATACTATATAATATGATGTACATGAAAACGTTTTCATGGTTTTTCGGACTATCGCATACGTAGACATAACAGATGAAAAGAGTTCTCGACTTCATAATAGCTGCTGTGTGCCTCGTTGTCTTTGCACCGTTATTTTTGATATGCATCGTTGCCATTTGGCTCGAAGACGGTGCGCCAACAATATATCGGCAGGAGCGCATAGGGTTGCACGGCAAGCCATTCTACATATATAAGTTCCGCAGCATGACGCGCGACGCCGAGAAAGACGGACCGCAGTTGTTGCTCGAAGGAGCTTTGAACGACCCGCGCCTCACGCGTGTGGGTCGGTTCTTGCGTGCCCATCATCTCGATGAGCTGCCGCAGTTGTGGAATGTGGTGCGTGGCGATATGGCGTTCATCGGTTATCGTCCCGAACGCAAATTCTACATCGACCAGATTATGGAGCGCGACTCGCGCTATGAGCAACTCTATGCCATCCGCCCGGGTGTCACCTCCTACGCAACGCTCTACAACGGCTACACCGACACCATAGAGAAGATGTTGCGTCGCCTCGAGCTCGACCTTTATTATCTTGAGCACCAGTCGCTTTGGTTCGACTTCACCGTGCTCATAAAGACATTCTTAAGCATCGTGTTTGGAAAGAAGTTCTGATTGCTTAAGGCTGGAAGATAGGCTGGAAGATATTCGGTTTTCAAGAATATCTTCCAGCCTTTATTATGCTCTTATTCTGAGCGTTACGCCGATGCTGGGAGATATGGTGGATTTTTTTGTTAATCGTATCCGTAATAAAAAAACGCGCGCAACTGAATGGTTGCGCGCGTTTTGCGTTATTTGTTAGTTGCAAGCTATGAATTAGCTTCAATCCTAAATCAAAATAAAATCAGAAAAGCTAATCATACCTCTCAACTCTCAATTCTGAACTTTCAACTATCCACAGATTAGTCGCAGATAAGGTTCTCGCCAGTCATCTCCTCCGGCTTCTCCAGACCCATGATGTGGAGGATAGAAGGAGCCACGTCAGCGAGGCGTCCGTCCTTAACGGTAGCCGAGTTGTTGTTGGTTACGTAGATGAACGGAACCGGGTTGAGCGAGTGAGCTGTGTTAGGAGTCTCGTCCTCGTTGATAGCGTTGTCAGCGTTGCCGTGGTCGGCGATGATGATAACCTCGTAGTCGTTAGCCTTAGCTGTCTCTACTACGTCCTTAACGCAGTTGTCGATAGCGTGAACTGCCTTTGCGATAGCGTTGTAAATACCGGTGTGACCTACCATGTCGCCGTTAGCGAAGTTAACAACGATGAAGTCGTACTCCTGAGTGTTGATAGCGCCAACCAGCTTGTCCTTCACCTCGTATGCGCTCATCTCCGGCTTCAGGTCGTATGTAGCAACCTTCGGCGACGGAACAAGGATGCGGTCCTCGCCCTCGTACGGAGTCTCGCGGCCACCGTTGAAGAAGAATGTTACGTGAGCGTACTTCTCAGTCTCAGCTGTGTGGAGCTGACGCTTGCCCTGAGCAGAGAGATACTCGCCGAGAGTGTTTGTTACGTTCTCCTTCGGGAAGAGGATGTTAACGCCGGTGAACGATGCGTCGTACGGAGTCATGCAGAAGTACTGCAGACCCTTGATAGTGTGCATACCAGCTTCCTCGTGCTCCTTCTGTGTGAGCACCTCTGTGAGCTCCTTAGCACGGTCGTTGCGGTAGTTGATGAAGATTACAACGTCGCCTTCCTCAATCTTGCCGTTAACGGTAGAGTTGTTGATAGGAAGGACGAACTCGTCGGTTACGCCCTCGTCATAGCTCTCCTGCATTGCCTTCACCATGTCGTCAGACTGCTTGCCCTTGCCCTCAACGAGCAGGTCGTAAGCCTCCTTGACGCGCTCCCAACGCTTGTCGCGGTCCATTGCATAGAAGCGGCCTACGATGCTTGCAATGTGTGCACCGTTCTTGTCGCAGCACTCCTGAACCTGCTCGATGAAGCCCTTGCCCGACTTCGGGTCGGTGTCGCGGCCGTCCATGAAGCAGTGTACGTATACGTCGTTCAAGCCGTACTCCTTGCCGATTTCGATGAACTTGAAGAGGTGGTCGAGTGAAGAGTGTACGCCGCCGGTAGAGGTGAGGCCCATGAGGTGGAGCTTCTTGCCGTTCTCCTTAGCGTAGCTGTAAGCCTTAACGATCTCCTTGTTCTGGAGGATAGAGCCGTCCTTGCAAGCACGGTTAATCTTAACGAGGTCCTGGTAAACGATACGGCCAGCGCCGATATTCAAGTGACCAACCTCAGAGTTACCCATCTGACCCTCCGGCAGACCTACGTCTTCGCCGCATGCGAGGAGCTGTGAGTGTGCGCTCACTGCTGTAAGGTAGTCGAGATACGGAGTCGGTGTGTTGTAGATAACGTCACCTTTGCCATGTTTGCCGATGCCCCATCCGTCGAGGATCATCAATAAAGCTTTCTTTGCCATAATTCTGTGTATGTTATTATGTTAAAATAATGTTTCCTATTTACGTGCAAAGTTACAACAAATAATCCATAAATTATCCACTCTTGATGAGGTATTCTTATGTTTTTTCGTTACTTTTGCATTGGTTTAAACTTTATTACTGACTAACGATATAATACTTTGAATATGATTAATAAACTATTGTTGTCGGTTGCTATCGTTCTTAGCGGCGCGACTACTATTGAAGCCGCACAGAAGAAGTCGGCGAAAGTGGAGAAACAGCTGGCTGCACAGTGTGATACAGGCTTGCGTTCAATCACCGAAGATGCGGCTCGTGCGCATGTCTATTTCCTCGCCGACGACCTCTTGGAGGGACGCCGTGCAGGCGAGCGCGGTTCGCGCATCGCAAAGCAGTATATCATCTCACAGATTCGACAGGCTGGCTTGAAACCTTTCCTCGGCGACTCGTACGAACAGCCTTTCGAGGCTTGCGCCGTGCAGAAGCTGAAGCGTGGCGTACGCTACTTCGTTGAGGCAGATTCTGTCGCTGAGATAAAAAAGCAGGTGCACCGCACTATGTATCTGAGCAATGTGCTCGCGGTGCTGCCGGGCAAGAAGACTGACGAAATGGTTGTTGTGGGTGCGCATCTCGACCATGAAGGCGTGTACAACGACATCGAAGGCGACAAGATTTACAACGGTGCCGACGACAACGCGTCGGGTGTGGCTGCCGTGCTGCAGATTATGAAGGCTTTCGTGGCGAGTGGTGCAACGCCGGAGCGCACTATCGTGTTCGCATTCTGGGACGGCGAGGAGTTCGGACTGCTCGGTTCGCGCTACTTCACTGATGCCTACAAGGATATGCAGAAGGTGAAGGGCTACCTGAACTTCGACATGGTGGGCAGCGGCACGGACAGTCGCTATCTGATGTACTTCTTCACGGCTTCGCATCCGAAGATTGGCGAGTGGCTCAAGGCGGATATGTCGAAGCACAACTTCTGTTTCGACCCCGACTATCGTGCTTGGGAAAACCCCGTCGGGGGCAGCGACCAGCAGTCGTTCCATTTGAAGGGGGTGCCTATCGTGTGGTATCACACTGGCGGACAGCCCAACTACAACTTCCCGTCTGATGAGGCACAGACCATCAATTATCCGAAACTGACCGACATCACCCGTGCTTCGTATCTCACGACGTGGCACCTGGCGAATGAAGCGGAATATTAATAAAAAACGTGATGGAGCGCTGTTTGCAGCGCTCCATCACGTTTTTTATTAATTTATAGTTGAGAGTTGAGAATTGAGAGTTATGATATGTATTGTTATTTACAAGATGTTCTTAAAGCTTTTAGTTTACCAGTCCCAATCTTAGTTATAAAGTAGGTTGGACCAAACAGCAATAATAAACAAAAAAGGTAATCATAACTCTCAATTCTCAACTCTCAATTCTCAACTCTCAATACAGCAGCATTACTCCTGCGAACGCTGCCCAACATATCATCCTTATAGGGTTTACTTTTACGAACTTTGTGCCTACGAATGTGGCTGCGAAGATGGCGATGCTTATCCAGAAGTGCCACGGACTGATCTTCGGCGACGAGAAGTTCTCGGGCGTCATCAGCAGAAGTGCGGCTGCGGCGATGAGGCCCACCACGGCGGGGCGCAGACCCGACATCACGTTCTGCACGGTAGGCGTATTCATATACTTCATGAACACACGGCAGATGAGAATCATCAGTATGAACGACGGCAGAACGAGCGCAAGCGTTGCCGTAGCGCTGCCCAATATCGAGAGCCATTCGCCCATGCCGGCATTGTGTACGGCGGTGTAGCCGCAGTATGTGGCTGCGTTGATGCCAATCGGACCGGGCGTCATCTGACTTATCGCCACGATGTTTGTGAACTCAGCCGATGTGAGCCAAGCATGGTTGTACACCGTCTGGTTCTGTATCAGCGACAGCATACCGTAGCCGCCACCGAATCCGAAGAGTCCGATCTGGAAGAACGTGAAAAATAGCTTGAGAAATATCATGTTATTCTGTAGGTTTGATGAGAAGTCCGTAGAGATACCCGCACATTCCTGCCACAACGAGCACGTAGATCGGGTTTACGCCTACGAGCCATATCAGCAATGCGCTTGCAACAGGAATCCAGCAGTTGGTGAGTCCGATGCGTGCCGACTTAGCCAGTGTGAACACGGGGGCAGCAATCAGAGCCACCACCGCCGGGCGAATGCCATTGAATGCTGATGCAACCACGGCGTTGTCCTGGAACTTGTGGAAGAACATCGCGATGAGCAGGATTATGAGGAACGAGGGCAGCGAAACGCCGAGCGTAGTGCAGACAGCACCGCGAAGTTTGCGCAGACGGTAGCCGATGAACACGCTCATGTTCACAGCCAAAGCACCGGGGCACGACTGCGCCACAGCTATAAGGTCGAGAAACTCCTCGCGTGTCATCCACTTGTACTTGTCTACCACCTCAGCCTCTATCTGCGGAATCATGGCGTAGCCACCGCCGAGCGTGAAGAGTCCTATCTTGAAGAACACGCGGAATGCTGATATGTAAAAGTTCTGCATATTATTGTTTAAAATGTCATGTGCAAAGATAGTGCAAATCGAAGACAATACAAGAATTGCAAAGATAAGAATTGCAATTCCAAGCTGGCTTGTTTTTATTGTTGAGTGCCGCCTATCTTTTCTGAAGTAACGCCGTTTAAAGCAAACTCCCACAGAATTTCGAGAATCCTGCGGGAGTTTTTTACTTGTCCCGCCGTAGCGAAACGTTGAAACGTTATAGAGTTGAAGAGTATCCTTACTGCTTCTCAATCCACTTGCGAGCGTTTACGAACGCCTCAATCCACGGAGTAACGTCGTCCTGACGACGGTCTGCCGGGTACCAAGCGTTCTGCCACGGGAAGATGGCGCGCTCCAAGTGAGGCATCATAGCCAAGTGGCGTCCGTCAGCCGAGCAGATACCAGCTACGTTGTAGTCAGAACCGTTCGGGTTGCCCGGATACTCAGCGTAGTTGTAGCGAGCTACCACGTTGTACTTGTCCTCCGACTCAGGCAGTGAGAACTTGCCTTCGCCGTGAGCCACCCAGATGCCGAGCTTGTCGCCGCTGAGCGATGAGAACATCACGCTGTTGTTCTGTGGAATCTCGACGCCGAGGAAGTTGCTCTCGAACTTGTGCGAGTCGTTGTGCAGCATTCGTGTGCGCTTCTCGTGGTCGGGGTTGATGAGGTTGAGCTCAACCATGAGCTGGCAACCGTTGCAGATACCGAGCGAGAGAGTGTCCTTGCGAGCGTAGAACTTGTCGAGCGCCTCCTTAGCCTTCGGGTTGTAGAGGAATGCACCTGCCCAGCCCTTAGCCGAACCGAGAACGTCCGAGTTAGAGAAGCCACCGCAGAAGACGATCATGTTCACGTCCTCGAGTGTCTCGCGGCCGGTGATAAGGTCGGTCATCATAACGTCCTTCACGTCGAAGCCAGCGAGGTAGAGCGAGTAAGCCATCTCGCGTTCGCCGTTAGTACCCTTCTCGCGGATGATGGCAGCCTTGATGCCCGACGCTGTGCGGCGGTCGGCAGAGATGCCATAGCTCTCGAGCGAGCCCTTGAACGACGGGTGGAAATGCATCTCAACCGGCTGCTTCTTGTAGTTGTCGCGGCGCTTTGCTGCACAGCCGTTGAAGCTCTGGTCGCGGTCGAGCAGATACGATGTCTTGTACCATGTGTCGCGCAGTGCGTCGATGTCGAATGTATGTGTGTACTCGTCCTTCTTGATGACGATAGTGCGTTCTGCCGGAGTGGGGTAGCCAATCTTTGCGTAGCCGATGCCGTTCTCCTCCATATACTCCTTGAACTCCTCCTTGTACTTGTCTGAAACCTGAACGACAACGCCCGGGTTCTCAGCAAGCAACATCTTGATGATGTCGTTGCCAGCGAGGCTGTGGAGGTTGACGTGCATACCGCCTTCTGTGTTAGCGAAGCACATTTCGAGCAATGTAGTGATAAGACCGCCTGCAGAGATATCGTGACCAGCCATGATCCAACCCTTCTCTATCATCTCCTGAACTGCGTTGAAGCAGTCGGCGAAGTACTCCGGGTTCTTTACGGTAGGAACGTCGTCGCCTATGAAGCCGAGGCTCTGTGCGAATGCGCTACCGCCGAGACGCTGCTCGTCGAACGAGAAGTCGATATGGTAGAGAGATGAGTTCTTGTCGTTTACGAGTACCGGCGAAACAACCTTGCGGATATCTGATACCTCGCCGCCTGCGCTCACGATTACTGTACCCGGAGAGATGATCTTCTCGCCGTTCGGATACTGCTGGCTGAGCGACAGCGAGTCCTTACCAGTCGGCACGTTCACCTTCAGAGCCAAGCAGAACTCGCTGAGAGCCTTAACGGCGCTGTACAGACGAGCGTCTTCGCCCTTCTGCGAGCGGCATGGCCACATCCAGTTGGCTGAGAGCGAGAGGCTGTTCAGACCGTCTGCAAGCGGTGCCCAAACGATGTTTGTAAGCGCTTCTGCTACAGAGAGCACAGAGCCTGCCTCGGGCGAAGCCAGACCAGCCTGCGGAGCGTGTCCGAGAGCTGTAGCGATGCCCTTCTTGCCGCGGTAGTCGAGAGCTACGACGCCGCAGTCTGAGAGCGGCAACTGAATCTGTCCTTGGCACTGCTGGCGTGCAATCTTGCCAGTTACGGAGCGGTCTACCTTGTTTGTCAACCAGTCCTTGCAAGCCACAGCCTCAAGTTGCAGCACGCGGCTTACGTATTTGTCGAGAACGTCGTCCTTGCCGTTCTCCGAAGTCTCTTCGTGTGTATATTCAGCGTCGCGATAGTGGCGCTCTACGGTCTCGTCGCGCATGATAGTCTTCGGCGAATGACCGAACATCTGAGCCACGTCGAGGTCGAAAGGCTTCACGCCGTCGCCCTGCTTGAACGAGAAGTGAGCGTCGCCGGTTGTCTCGCCTACAACGTACAGCGGAGCACGCTCACGCTCTGCGATGCGACGTACGTGGTCGATGTGCTTCTCGTCGATGAGCAAGCCCATGCGCTCCTGACTCTCGTTGGCGATGATTTCCTTCGACGAAAGTGTCTTGTCGCCGATAGGCAGCTTAGTCATATCGATTTCGCCGCCGCACTCCTCAACAAGCTCAGAGAGACAGTTGAGGTGACCTGCCGAACCGTGGTCGTGGATAGAAACTACAGGGTTCACATCCTCCTCGCACAGAGCGCGAACGAGGTTGTATGCACGCTTCTGCATCTCCGGGTTGGCACGCTGCACGGCGTTCAGCTCGATGCCGTTGCTGTAGCGGCCGGTATCTACAGAAGATACAGAGCCACCGCCCAAGCCGATGCGGTAGTTGTCGCCACCTACAACGACAACCTTGTTGCCCTTCTGCGGCTCCTTCTTCAGACAGTCGCGCTTTGTGCCGTAGCCTACGCCGCCCGCGAGCATGATAACCTTGTCGTAAGCGTACTTCTCGGCGCCTTCCTGATGCTCGAAGGTGAGCACCGAACCGGTGATGAGCGGCTGTCCGAACTTGTTGCCGAAGTCAGACGCACCGTTAGATGCCTTGATGAGAATCTGCTCCGGTGTCTGATACAGCCACTTGCGTACGGGCATGATGTCCTCCCAGTCGCGTGTGAGGTTGTCGTCGTCCTTAAGACGCGGATAAGCAGTCATGTATACGGCTGTTCCGGCGATAGGCCATGAGCCGACGCCACCACCCATACGGTCGCGAATCTCGCCGCCGGTGCCGGTAGCTGCGCCGTTGAACGGCTCTACGGTTGTCGGGAAGTTGTGTGTCTCTGCCTTCAGCGAGATGACGCTCTCGATGTCCTTCACCTGGAAGTAGTCGGATGTCGACTGGTCGTGCGGTGCGAACTGCTCCACAACCGGACCCTGCGCGAAAGCCACATTGTCTTTGTATGCAGAGAGAATCTTGTTAGGGTTCTCCTTTGTTGTCTGCTTGATCATAGCGAACAGCGACGACTCCATCTCCTTGCCGTCGATGATGAACGTACCGCCGAAGATCTTGTGGCGGCAGTGCTCAGAGTTGATCTGTGCGAAACCGAAAATCTCTGAGTCGGTCAGTGGGCGACCAAGTTCCTTCTCAATCTTGTGCAGATACTCAATCTCCTCAGCTGAGAGCGCCAGACCTTCCTGCTCGTTGTATTCTTCTATGTTCTCCACGCGCTTGATAGGTTCCGGCTCGTGGTTCACTGTGAAGATGTCCTGGTTAAGACCCTCGTACATGCGCTGCAACATCGGGTCGTGCTCTGCATCTTTAGAGCTTACGGGGAAGTACTCCTCAATACGCGAAATGCCGTGGAGGCTCATGTTCTGAGTTATCTCTACGGCATTCGTACTCCATGGAGTAATCATTTCGCGGCGTGGACCCACAAAGAAGCCCTCGACAGTCTCACCCTCGATGAGAGTGGCACCGCCGTAAAGCCAACACAGTTCATTGATCTCGTCTTGTGAGAGCTGGTGATCAGCTGCTGTAGCGATCACGCTCTTGCTTGGAGTCATGAAAAATAGAATCATACTGCTTGTATATTGTTTTGGATGAAAAAACATTTTGTTGTCTGCAAAGTTACGACTTTTTAGCAAAATGAGCGCATGTTTGCAGGGTTATTTTGATTATTTAGGTTGATTAATACAAAAGAGCGGCTGCAAAACCGTAGCGGAGGCGGGAGACCTCCGCTACGGGGTCAGGCTCTGAGTGTGAACTCGAAGCACAGACCGCCCTGCTCGTTGTTGTGAACGCTTATTGTGCCGCCGTGCAGTAGAACGGCGTTCTTCACGATGGCGAGTCCGAGACCGGTGCCTCCCATCTTTCTTGAGCGGCCCTTGTCTACGCGGTAGAAGCGCTCGAAGATGCGTGGCAGATGCTCCGGCGCCACGCCCACGCCGTTGTCCGAGAAGGTGAAATGCCACTTGCGGTGGTCGTCGAACATTTTGTTCGAGCTGAGTTCGGCGTTGATGGTTATCGTTGTGCCCACACCGGCATAGGCTATGGCGTTGTCCGTAAGGTTGCGGAACACGCTATATAGCAGACTCGTGCTGCCGCGCACCACGATGTTCGGCTGCAAGTGGTTGCAGAACGTCATCTCTTTCCTCTGCAGCTGTAGCGCCGTCTCCTTCTGTATGTTCGATACAATCTCAGATATGTTCACGTTTTCTTCGCTCATCATCTCCGGCGCATCGTCCATGCGGTTGAGCGTCGAGATGTCCTGCAGCAGCGATGTCAGACGCTGGCTCTGTGCGTAGCTACGCTGCAGGAACTGCTCGCGTGTCGCGTCGTTGATATTCGGGTTTTCGAGTATAGTTTCAAGGTATCCCTGAATACTTGCCACCGGCGTCTTCAATTCGTGCGCAATGTTCTGTGTCAGTTGTCGTTTCAGCACGTCTTGCTCGCGGCGTGTGGTCTGCAGACGCTTGTATATCTTGATGATACGCTCGGCAATCTCGCCCAGTTCGTCGTTGGGGAACACGGCGAGGTCTTCGGTTTCGAGCGACTCGTTGTGGTCGGCTCTTGAGGCGAACGTGCGCAGCTTCGTTATGTTGTCGCTCAGTCGTTCGATGAAGCGGTAGAGTATGACGGTGAGCAGCATTATGGCGCCCACAGCGAACCATATATAGTGTTGGTCAGCCTGCAGCGACTGTACAAGGTCGCTCGTGTAGGGCAGTGCGGAACGTATGATGAGCTGCTGCCTGGGGAAGTAGGTTGCCGAGTAGAAGAAGTCGCCGTGTACGGTCTGGCTGTTGCGGTCGACGGTCGAACCGGCGCCGTGCTTCAAGGCTGTGGCAATCTCGGGTCGTGTGGCGTGGTTGGCTATGTTCGAGTAGTCCTTCAGCTTGCTGTCGTAGAGCACCTTGCCGTCGTTGCGTATCAGCGTCACGCGTATGTTCGGTATGTAGTGGGTATGCACATAGCGGTCGAGCGCCTCCTCCGAGAAGTCGGGGAAGAGTCGCAGATATTCCTCCATGCGCGAGTTGTAGTCTTGCAGCTTTAGGTTGAGCGTGTCAATCTTGAACTGCTTCTCGCGGTCCTGCTGGAACACGATGAACGCCACGGCGAACACAAGGAACACCGAGAGAATGCTGAAGTATAGTTTTTTGCCGACAGATATTTTCATAATCAGTAATGTTGAAGAAGTCAGAATAGAATGTTTACTATCAGGTTTTGGTCTCGTGCTCCGTCCGCCGCCCGATCAGATTCCGTCCGCCGCCCGATCGGATTCCGTCCGCCGTCCGATCAGATTGCGAACGCCGCCCGATGTAGAAGGCTGTGTGGAGAGTCAAACCTATGAAATAAATGGAGGGTGTGTCAAAACTCAATTAACGCGGGCTGAAAGCCCAATAATCACATAGCCCAGGGCAACGCCCTGGGTATTGAATGTAAATGTTGAACAATGCGCCCTGGACTCGGCTTTGCCGCTTGCCAGAGCAAGAAGGGCAACAGCTTAATAATTAGGCTTTTGCCCTTACAGGGCGTGGGGTTAGTGTGGCGCATATTTACCCAGGGCGCTGCCCTGGGCTATGTGCTTCTGCCCCTTCGGGGCGTGACGCTTGCGAGTTTTGATACCCCCTAAAATTAGCAGCTTCTGTGTAAATCTGTGAAATCTGTGGGAGGACTTCCTCAGCAAGAAGTTCTGTGAATTCAGCGTATTCTGTGGGAGAATATCCCCAGCAAGCAGTTCTGTGTAGATCTGTGAAATCTGTGGGAGAACATCCTCAGCAAGAAGTTCTGTGAAATCTGCGTATTCTGTGGGAGAATATCCCCAACAAGCAGTTCTGTGTAGATCTGTGAAATCTGTGGGAGGCACTTTGCTGCTGCGGAGGCAAGGTATAAGAGAATGAAAAGCATTGGATGAAGCCTGAGTTATTGGAACAACCAGAACTTATGCAGGTGAAATTGACTCTGCATATTCAGAACAATGTTGCATCTGGTTCATTGAATGACCCAATAAATGACCCAATAAATGACCCAATAAACTTGACCGAGAGACAGAAGTTGATTTTGCAGATGTTCTCCGAAGAACAGAGTCTGAGCAGAGAAAGGCTTTGTGAGAAAACTGGATTGTCGGATGCCACCGCCAAGCGTGAAACAGCATTTCTCAAAAAGACTGGCTATTTGGAGCGTGTCGGCAGCCTTAAAACAGGACATTGGATAGTTGTTTCAAAATAATTGATTTTGGTTTGTGAACCCAAATGTTCAAAAGTCGCATCGTCACAGTTGTTACAGCAAAGACCTCCGCCGCCTATGCCCATCATCTCATATAATAACATAGTACGAAGCATAAATAACACTGTACGTGAAAAAATCTGCCATATCTTCCAGTTTCGACATAACTCGTTGTATATAAGCAAAATAAAGGCTGGCAGATAACTCGATAATCGGG
>OMEA01000946.1_pt1 | contig 13018 bp, 10 predicted proteins | sample 1645321 | NCBI WGS metagenome assembly OMEA01 (sample SAMEA103958151, study PRJEB25191) | human gut metagenome
GATTCCCTTGGATATCTGAAGCTGTGTTACAGTCAGATTACCAGCCTGATCAAAGCTGCCTCTTATGTATAATATCCACTGATCCGTACCTTCCACAAACACAGCCTGGGCATACACTGCACCCTGACGGTAATTGATAAGTCCCGTCTTTGTATATACACCATTTTTGAGATGGCTGAACTTGCCATTGTTTCTTATCTTATCGATCATAGTCGATGGGACACCTGCAACAGGTGCGCCTGTCATGACCGCATTTACGACTCCTACAAATCGGCTCTCAACAAGCTCCGCTGTGGCATATGGGTTGTCTGCCTGCATCTGTGCCAGTGCCTTGTTGTGAAGCGGACCACTTATGACCTTGTCGCATATCGTCTGATGATCAAGTCCTGCTCCTCCAAGTACTGTCTGCTTCGCTCTGTATACTCCCTTGTTAATAACCGACTGAACGACAACTATAGCTGCTACTATCAAAACAATTATAATAATTATTATTGCTACCATTTTTATCTCCTGTATCTCTCTTTTAATTATTAATATACTCCATCTTGATCTTATCGCTTGTAAGATACTGTTTCAGGTCATCGACCTCAAGCGGATGCTGTTCTGCATTTTCATAGAAATTATAAAACTCTACGACCAGACAGCCCTTTACCTCACCGCCTATGGTAATATCCGTTGCAAATCCCACGAATCTCTCATCGACTTTTTCCCCATCATTTTCAATCAGCTTATAATATAAATATGTCAGCTCATCGTCTGCGTCAACCGATTCCTTTGTCTCTTCATTCTTTTCAGCCTCATCGGTCGTCTTATCAGTTGTAGCCTCATGCATTTTCACATAATCCTCACTGGACATTCCATCGTTAAGAAATACATGCATATATGTTCCATCCGCATTCTTATATGTAACTGAACCTTCCGTGTCACGCTCACCATCCATCTGAAAACCATCTGGAATGCTGATAGTTGCTTTCACATCATATACATTATCAAAGTTAAAATCCTTCATAAGCTCATTGTCTGCAAGAGTCGCAAGCACATCCTCCGTTGTACTTACAGCTTCCGTCGCTACATTCGTATATGCACAACTTTGCTTCTAAAATAACAGGAAAGCATTTAGCCATTCAAATAGCCCTATGACTTTCCAATAATTCCAACTCCCGGCGGTTGCTCTCGATATATTCAAGTATACGCCGGTGTTGATCTGCAAAGTTAAATTCGATTGTTAATTCGCCGCCCTCATGGACATATATGGTGTTGACAAGCTCAACCAATATCCCACGTTCAAGGTGGCTTATGTTTTTGTGTTTGAGGAATGTTGTCAAATACGGCTCGTCGGTATTTACTCCCATTGCAAGGGCTTCTTTTTCCGCTTTCAGATTAGCGATTACTTCTTGAAGCTGCTCGATCTGCACCTCGAATTTTTCTTTCATTCTTCGGTACTCTGTTTTTGTAATTTCGCCGGTGCGCCAATCCATATACAGGTTATCCGTTACGGTAGTGAGCTTTTCCAGCTCGTTTTGCTTTGCACTTAGTAAGTGGTTTATCCGTTTGGATTCTGTATGAATGACAGGGGCGTTACTGATTTCTTCGATTGCTTCCGATAGAGTAGCAACAAGGGCGATCTGCTTTTGAATGGCAAGAAGTACCGCCTTTTCTAAAATATCTTCGCGGATTGAGTGCTTTGTGCAAGCGGATTTTGATTTTCGGGAATAGGTCGCACAGCTATAATAGACAAGGTTTTTGGAAGCCTTGCGGGTCATAGCCTTTTTGCAGTCAGCACAACGCAGGAAGCCGGAAAAAAGATAGACCGTTTTTTGTTTGGGAGATACCCGCGTATCTCGTTGGTGTAGTGCCTGGGCTTTTTCAAAGGTTTCCTTGTCAATAATTGCTTCATGGGTATTTTCGACGATGTACCAATCCTTTTCGTCGGTCAATACTCTGTCATGTACTTTGTAACTGATAACCTTTTGCTTGCCCTGCACCATATTGCCTATATACATCTCATTGAGCAGAATTGTGCATACGGTTTTTTCGCTCCACAAACCATCGTTTTTATGGATTTGCGGGTTGCAATACTTAAAGCCCTTTTGACGTTTATAGGCTGCGGGGTTTGGTATGCCAAGTTCATTGAGCCGTTTTGTTATTCCGCTTTTGCTCATTCCCTCGTCTACAAACCAATGAAAAATGTCCCGGACAACTTCGGCAGCTTCTTCATCAATCATCAGACTGTTTTTATCGTCTGGTCTTTTCATCAAGCCATACGGCGCGAAAGCTCCAATAAATTCTCCGTTCTTCCTTTTTGTTTCAAAGGTACGTCGAACATCAACGCTTGTTTTGTAGGCGTATTGCTCATTCATAAATCCGGTAATGCTGACTTCCAGACTATGTACTACCTCTGGATTAAGGAATGTATCAATGTGCGGTTCGTAAAGAGAAATAAAGCGTGTGTTGTAAAGCGGGATAAATTCTTCAAGGAATTTTCCCTGATTTGCGCTGTTGCGGAACGCGCGGGAAAGATTTTTTGTAACAATACAGTTGATCTTACCGCTTTTTACATCTTCCACCAAGCGGAGAAAATCGGGGCGCGTATCGTCTGACGTTCCGGTTCGTCCGTCGTCAATGTATTCGTCTACAATATCATAGTCGTTATCAAAATAACCGGGGATTTGTTCATCAAGAATTTTCCGCTGGTTTGTGATACTCTCACTTTCACTGTTCCCATCGTCGCGGGACAGACGAATATATTTTCCGACTTTCCAAATATTCGGGCGGGACGACATAGCCCTTTCTGTACTGTTACGCCTTATGCGTGCCATTTAACCTCCAATCCTCTATAATCACGATTTTATTATACCATATTTCCCGGTATAATTCATCGTTTCAGCCCTAAAAAATAGGTCTTTAATTTCTTTCCCAAGTCCGCACTTTCCGGCGCAAAACACACTTTAACCGGCGTTTCTCCGCACAAGAAACAATAGGGATTTTTTACTTCTTCCAGATAGTTTAACATTCGCTGCGTGGCGGGCATAGAGGTATCAATATGGATTTCCTCAACATTAACCAACGTGCAGCGGTCTACTTTTTCAATGTCCATGTCGCTTAACTGCGCTAATTCATTCAAGGTTATCATATACATTCCCCCTTATAACCTCTCAAAACAGCGTATGCAAATCTGCTTGTACTTTATGTGGGCGTTCATCAGACGGTTGGTAGCACAACCTCACGGGAATTTCACCCCGTCCCATGCTTGTGGGTGCGCCGCGCAATGCTTTGAGGGCGTTCAACGCGGGAGTATCATTATGTATTCTGCGCGTCGTCGCCCACGGGCTGCTATCCCGTTTTACGGCGTAGGTATAAATCGCTCGGCTTTTCCTCATAAAGAAAAAGCGTCATGGCGTACCCGCCGCGTAGCTCGGCGCAAAAGGAATGTATCTGATTTGCCCTATGCTGCGCCGCTTGTAATCAAGTGACGCTTTCTTTGTCAAGGTACAAGAGAGGGTTTCAGTTTGCCGCCGCGGAAAGGGGGAACGGGGCGGCTAACAATCAAAACCGAAAATCCAAAATAGCGCGGATCAGCCGTGAGCGCAAACGGTCGTAAATATCCCGGTCAATCCCGTAATATGTATTGCCGCGCTCGTCGCGGAGCTTGCGGATTGACAGGGCAGAGATTTGACGCTCATAATGCTGTAATACAAAGCCGATTGCTTCCGGGTCGCCTGCATTGGCAGCAACGATCAGCGGATAAGGCAGTAAACCGCGCTCGTCGTAATCACTGTTCATCTTCATAAGCGCGTTCCTCCAAATAGTTTCTAAGCCGTTCAAAAGAGCTTGTCCGGCGATACTGTATGGTGCTTCGGGGGATATTGTGGAGCTTCGCAATTTCGGCGTCGCTCATGCCCTCAAAGTAATAAAGCAGTATGACGTTTCGCTTTTCTTCCGGCAAAGTCCGCAGAGCTTCGGCAAGCAGCTTTGGGGTAATTTTCTTTCCTGCCACATGAAAAGAACCGTCGTCCTTTTCCTCGTCGTCAAAATAGCTGTCAACCGTGAAAAGGCTATTTTCTTCTTGCGTGGTAAGGTCTGAAAATGTGACTTCCCGCAACTGATGGCGTTTTACGTCGCGGTGGGCATTGCTCGCTTCGCACCGAATGACTTTTTTGCAAAAGCCGTTAAATGCGCAGCGGATTTCCCATTGGCTACGGTCAGGCTCGTCCATACGATCAGCTCCTTTCCCGTCTGTGAAAGTGGTTGATTGTTGGTTTTCCCCTTTCACTTGCCACACCACCGCATTTTGAAAACTGCCAAACGAAAACAGCGGATTTTCAGAAAAATTTTTAATTTTTTTTGCCATGATAAATACCTCCTGTCCGATTTGCGTAAACCAACGTGTCACGGACAGAAGCAGGCGGGGAACGACAACGGGGATAGATTTGTAAAGCAGCAAAAGCAGCTTTATTTCAGCCCCCTAAACCGTTCGACAACTGGCGCAATTTTCGGTATTTTTCGTTCTTTTCCTCTTTCTCTCAACAATTTTCGCAAAGCAAAAGAAAACGCCCGATTTAAGGTTTTTTCAACCTCAAATCGGGCGTTGCGTTTCCATATTCGATTAGGTGGATTAGGACAGATAAAAAAGTGTTGCATAAAATCCCCTCCCTAAAAAATCCGTAGGCGGGGCAGCTTTTTAGCTATACCACCGGCAAAACAAAGAGGGCGGCGGGGCAAAACGCCTCGCCGCCCCTGCGGTTGTTACAAAATGAACTTGTTATGTGTTATACAAGCTGCGGTAAACTTTCTTCTTCCTTTTGCTCACGTCGCCGGATTACGGTCAATGCAACAATAGCAGCCAAGGAAAGAAGCATAGTAGAGAACCAAAGCCCTATATTGCTGCTGTCGCCGGTCTGCGGGCTGGGAACGTGCTGTGTCCAGCCGCCGCCACCGCTGCCGGTTCCGCCTGTGCCGCCATTCCCACCGGGAACGACAGGCACAAGATTATTTTTCTCAATGAAGTTTTGGAGCATAGCCGCAATTTCAGCGCGGGTAGCGGTGCCTTTCGGGTCAAGTATTCCATTGCCCTTGCCGCTCATTACGCCGCTGCCAACTGCCCACTTCATAGCTTCCTGCGCCCAAGGGGACAAATCCCCGGCTTCTGTAAAGCCGGACAGGTCGCCGCTGGCGGTTGTGTCATAGCCCTTAAGCTTCGCATAGTTGTAGAAGATCACGGCAAGCTGTTCACGGGTCACGGGATCGCCCGGACCAAACAGGTTATCGCCATATCCCTGCATAATGCCGTTTTGCTGTACCCAAAGAACTGCGTCATAGTACCAATCTGTACCCGGACCGTATGGCACATCGGTAAACGGGTTGGTATTCTCCACGGCGGGGCTTCCTGCCATGCGATAGAAAATCGTTGCAATCTGTGCGCGGGTGGTTGCGTCGTTCGGGGAGAATGTAGTTGCGCTGGTGCCGTTCATCAGGTTATTTTGGTAAACGAACATAACAGCTTCAAAGAACCAATCGTCCGGGCGAACATCGGTAAACGGATTATCTACGCCGGTATCCGGGTTGTCCTTTGCAAATACTGCTTCGATGGTGTGTTTCTTCTGCACATCTTCAAAGGTGTAGCTTGTGACTGCGCCGACACTCTTTCCATCTACCAGCACATCGGAAATGTGATAGCCGCTGTCCGGGGTAATGGTAAAGGTTTTGTCCGTATCTTCCCGGACGCTGACGCTGCCGGACGGAGAGATAGAGCCGCCCGTTCCTGCGCTGGCGGTAATGGTGTAATAGTCATAGCTGGAACCGCCACCGCCACCGTTATAACTCCAAGCTGCCGTAATCGTCGTGTCGGCTGCGGGCATGGTAAAGGTAGTGCTTGCGCCGGAAGCGTCGGCAAAGCTGCCGCCGTTTGAGGAAGTCCACCCGTCAAAGCGGTAATTGCTGCGGCTTCCCGCGTCGATATTGACAACTGCGCCCTCGGCATATTCGCCGCCTATCGTGCTGCCGCTGCCGCCGTTCAGATCGACCGTAAGGGTATAGGTTTCAAGCACTGTAAAGGAGAGTTCTATGCTGGCGCTCACATTGGTGCCGCCGGAAACGGTCAGCGTTTCATCATAGTTTCCCACGTCAAGCCCGGTGTTCGGCTGGACGGTAAAGGTCGCTGTACCGTCATTTGCTGCAAGAGTAGCGGTGCCCTCGGTAAAGCCCTCTCCCGCCGTAATGGTATAGTCCGTGCTGGCGGGCAAAGTTACCGTTACATTTTGGTTTCCCGTATTTGTGAGCGTTACCGTCTGTGCGGCGGGGGCTTCCGTATAGCCTACTGTTTTACTGCCAAAGTCCAGCGCAGCCGGGGACGCGGAAATCCCATAGCTGGGTGCGATATAGGCGGGTATGGTGATTTTTAGCTGCTGGCTCACATTCCCCGCCGCGTCTTTGACAACAATGTAAATATCCTTTGCACCCGCATCCGAAAGGCTTGTAAGGGAAATGGTCTGCTCGGTGGTGTCGCAGGAAGTGCCCGCCTTGGCGGTATCGATGGTCGGGGCGGTATCGCCGCTTTCCACGACTGCATAGTAATATTCGCCCGCCTCGCTGCTGGTAAACCGCACCGTGGCGGCATTTTCGCTGTCGCGGGTCGCGCTGCCTGATGTCAGCGTGGGCGCGGTGGTATCGCTGGAAACGGTAAGTGCAACCGTTTCAAACGCGCTGGCGTAATCAGTCAGTTTGGTATCGTCTTGTTCGCCGCCGTTATACTGCTCGCTGAACACATAAAGGGTATAGGTTCCGTCTGCAAGTCCGCTCGGAATGGTAATCTCCACTGTGCCGTCCGTAGCGGTCGGCTGCGCCACTCTGCCATAATACTGTGCGCCGCTGTTATCCGCAATGATAACGGAGATATATTCATTTGTCCCGGTGGTCGCCCCGGTGTAATTCAGCGTAATGGTATCGCCGGGCTTGCCGCTGGCGGCTTCTTCCGTTACGGCAAAATTGCGGCTATTATCCAAAAGCGTCAGCTTCCATTCGCTGCCGTCATAATCGCCAATTTCAAAAATCGCGTCGGCGGCTTCGCCGCCTTGATTACCGCCGCTGGAAGCGGCGGGGATTTTGCCGCCTACGGCGGCAGAGGTGAAGAGGACAGAGTTCAGATCTAAATTAAAAGCGGGACGAGCAGCCCAGTCATTGTCCACGAAGTAATTGTTCACAATACCAAAAGAGTCGACCACGCCCGCACTGTCCGCGAAGCCTACGCAAGGCGAGCGGAGCCACCACACACCGGCGCTGCCGCCATAATCGGCGACACGCGCCGCGTCATTGGTAAAGCCGTATTCGTTGGTTTCCGCTTCCTGCGCCGAGAGGAAAAATACCTTGTCCCCGTTCAGAATATTTTCAGACGCTGCAAACTGATAGCTATATGTGCTGCTTATAAACGCCTCGTCGCTTTTCGTGGTTGCAATTACCGCGCCCTGTTCGCCTGCGGAAAAATTATCGCCGTAAAAATCCTGGCACCACGTTTGCGCGTCGCTGCCCTGCCATGTGTTGCTATACGGGCTTGTGTTATCGAAATATACACCACCCCAAGTATCGCTGCCTAACAGGGCGTCGGAGAGCAGGAAAAGTCCGGCTCCTCCCGTGTTGGTCTGGTCGTCCAGCACCCGCCATTTGATGGGGCTGCCGTTCCATGTGCCGTAATAGATATAGTCGTAGCCGTCCGTGCTGTCATAGCCGTCAATATTTGCGGCGGTTCCGCTGTCCACAAGCTGGATCGCCTTTCCTGTGTCTGTTCCCGCCGCAAGCGCCGCTGTCGGCATAAGCCCTGCAACAAGGCAGATTGTAAGCAGTAAACTTAGTAGTTTGCTTTTTGGTTTCATGGTCTGTCCTCCTGTCCTTTTCTTCACACCTTTGATTTTATTCTATCGCGGGCTTTTCTCCCGTAATATCCCTTTTCTCTCTTTTCGGGGCTTTCGTCAAGACGAAGTTCCCATATACCTTTGTCTTTAACTTCCATGTATGCCCATGCTGCAAATGCCCGTCATAGCTGGAAAGGCTGCGCTTGATCGCGTCATAGTCCATTTCCCCGCTGCGGTATTTCTCTTGAAAGGCTTTCAGCCGCCGCTTAAATCGACGCTTATTGCTTGTCCGCAAGCGGCGTATGACCTTGCCCGTATCGGTCAGGTAAAAATGCCAACCAAGATAGTCTACGCCCTCGGAAACAGGAAAAATCTGCGTTTTTTCATTCAACTCAAGTTTCAGCTTTTCAGCCGCAAACGCCCGGATTTCCGCAAGACAGGCTTTCAAGTGTTCTTTATCCTCATGCAGCAAAATCAAATCGTCCATATACCGGGTATAGTATTTGATTTTGTATTTTTCCTTGATGATACGGTCTATCCGGTCAAGATAATACAGGGCAAACCATTGGCTGGACTGATTACCCATTGGCAACCCTTTTCCCGTATCGGCATTGAAGCTGTCGATAATCTGATACAGAAACGCCAAAACCTCTTTGTCGGGGAAACGCCGGAGCAAATACTTTAGTGCGTCATGGTTGATACTGTCAAAATATTTCCGCACGTCGCATTTCAGAAAATAGCCATTTGTCCCATGCGCTTTGTAGAATGCCTGCAAAAAGCCCGTCAGCCGCCTCATGGCAAAGTGCGTCCCTTTTCCCTCGCGGCAGGCGGCGCAGTCGTAAATCAACCGCTTTTCAAAGTGCGGTTTCAGCACGTTGTCGCATAAACTGTGCTGCACCACGCGCCCACGAAAAGACAGTGCCTGTATTTCCCGCTTCTTCGGGTCGTAAATCATAAAGCGGTGGTAGGGCGGCGTTTTATAGCGTCTGTTCTCCAACTCGTCGTGCAGCGTCCAAAGGTTTTCCGCAAGGTTCAGTTCAAACTCCACGACTTCTTTTTTGCTGCGTTTGCACCGCGCCGCCATTTTGTACGCCCGATACAGGTTTTCAAACTGATATATTTTCTCATACTCCGTCATACGGACTATGCTCCTTATCGCGCCGCCGGGAAAGAACTTGTCAAAGGCCATAACGGGCGGTTCTCTCAAAGAAACCGAAAGCGTCCTGCCGGGCTTGCGTTGCCGCTTGCCCCGTCTGCGTCCAACTTCTCCGGCGGTATGTGTTTTTCCGCGCTCTGCTTCTCCATGACACCCCTGCGCGAAAGGGAATAGGGTTCCTTTGCCTTATGCAAGCAGACCGAAAACAGTCTGCACAGGTTTGCCCCACATGGGACAAACATCGGGCGATAAGGCCATGCGGGACGAGCAGCCCAGTCATTGTTCACGTTGTTATTGTTCACATTACCATTATTGTTGACCACGCCCGCATTGTTCGTGTTGTTTACGTAAGGCGAGCGGAGCCACCACACACCGGCGCTCAAAGTTTTTACAACCCTATCCCGTATATGATGAAAGCCTTTCGGCTTACACCCCCAATCGCTTCCTGTCGCTGTTTATCCATGCGCCGAGCATATTTTGACAGTCATGCACTTTCTTTGTGATCTGTTCATATTGCTTCGGCAGAATACAGCCCTGCTCCATAGCAAGCTGCGCCATATAGCCCAGCAATTTCAATTCCGTTAAAGCCTGATGTTGAAAATCCAACCGCTGCGCGGCTTTTTCCATGCCGCCCGTTTTGACAAAGACTTCGTTTGCCCGGTACAGGTTTTCTATCGTATTGAGCGCGTAACTTTGCAGTTTTGCAACAAGGGTAAAGCGGAAATGTTTAGGCGATTTGTCCGTTACCGTCATCACATAGGAACAGAGGTCTTTTGCTTTTGTGATGACCGCTAATTCGCTTTGATAAGCCGCCATGCTGATTCCTCTTTATACCTGTGTGCTTGAACTTTCCACAATTCTGCCATACGCAAAAAAGGCGCGTCACGCCTACGGCAAAGCCGTAGACGCAGCGCGCCTTTTAACACGGTAATATTGAATTTTGAGCAGCACAAAAGGACAGACTTATTCTGTCTGTCTGTCTGTCTGTCTGTCTGTCTGTCTGTCTGTCTGTCGTCAGTGTATTGCAAAGAAGCATTGCTTGTCAAGCCCCCTTTTCACGAAATCTTTCTGAAACGGTACCTTATGCACCCCCCGCTTTTGATATAAAAATATAATATAAATTATATAGGAAAAGACCGCAAAAAGCAACATCAATCCCGAAAGGTTCACAAAATATTTCCAAAATCTGTAAGGTTCGTCCCTTTGGCAATTCCCGTCCCTGCGGTGTTGTAGGGAACAAAGGAAAAAGTTTCGTAGCAAGCATAGGAAAGGGGTACCCTTTCCGTATTTTCGCCCTCCCGTCCTGCGGTGCGTCGGTTGAAAATTGCTTGTTGGGAAGTATGGAGGAGATTGAGACGTATATAGGCAATATAGAGTCTGGAAAGAGCGGAAGCATAGATATCCTCACGAATGCCGTGGCGACGACTGCTGCGAGCGGTGATATGTCAAAGGTGATAGTTACATATGAGGACAAAGAGGGGAATGAGACGACGATTGAGGGGAATTTCAAGGCGACTGTGGAATCTCCGGTGTATGACAATGTAGAGAAGATAAAGGACAGCACAAAAAGCAGTGATAAGAAGGTGTTATATGGTGTAATTGCTGTGGTTATAGTGATAGCTCTGTTCTGTATATGTGTGATAAGAAAGCAAAGGAGAAAAAAGGAGATTCTTGATGAATTTTAGATTCCTGTCACGGGGAGAGAGTTTATAAGGAGATAGATTGTATGGGGTGGATATGGCATTTGTGTCTTATGAATATGAAGAGAAGAAAGATCAGAACATTTCTCACCGTTCTCGGCGTGATGATAGGTGTTATATCGGTTGTAGCACTTCTGGCTGTGGGAATCGGAGTCAAGAACGAGATGATAGATTCTGCGGTTGCAAGTGGAAGTGTCAACCAGATAACGATATACAGTGAGACCGGAAGTAAGCATAAGGATCGAATGATAACGGACAGAACGATATCTACATTGACAGATCTTGCAAATGTGGATGGTTGTTATCCTCTGTATGAGGTGCCTGTGAGTATGAAGTATGGGGAGTATGAATACTTTGGCAATCTTGTGGGTGTGCCGGGAAATGAGCTTGATGGCTGGAGTCTGGCCTATGGGGAAAACAGCAATTCTTCACATGGGACACCTGAACTGATCTCGGGCGGCAGTGTGGGCAAAATGTTCTTCAATCAAAAGACATTTGACAGTTACGAGAAGAGAGAGAAGAAGAGTATTGCATCCCTTGTCGGAAAGAGATTTGACACGACCGTCGGATGGAGCGGTGAAAGTGACAGGATATTCAAACTGAAGCTCGCCGGGGTTTTATCTGATGGAGATACGGATAACAGCTCTGACAATGCTTCTGCTGACACTTCTTATGACAGTGCAGTTCAGGATGAAGAGTCTGACGAATCGCTGGACATCTCTGACAGCTACAGCGAGAAGTCTCAGACGATATACTGTGATATGGATTCACTGAAAAGCCTGCTCAGAAAGGTCAGCGCCGATGGCAAGCTTTACGGTCAGCCGGTGGATGGCAATGGCAACAGCTACCGTGAATTTGTCTACACATCAGCGGTGGTGATCGTAGATGATATAAATAACGTCGATGCGATGGTAAAAAAGCTTCAGGACATGGGGTATCAGACAGAGAATTCCAAGGAATATCTGGACACGATACAGAAGTACCTCAAGATGATACAGCTTCTTCTCGGCGGAATCGGAATGATAGCACTTATTGTGGCTGTCATAGGAATAAGCAACACCATGACGACCTCTGTATTCGACCGGGTAAACGAGATCGGTATATTGAAGGTCCTCGGCTGCGACATAGACGAGCTCAGACTTCTGTTCCTCATGGAGGCCGCAGTGATAGGACTTGTCGGAGGCGTCCTCGGAGTATTATCCTCCTACGGAGTGAGAATAGTGGTGAATAAAGCCGCCGTCTCCATGTTCAACCTTGCAAAAGAAACCCAGATAGCCATGATCCCATGGTGGCTTGCACTGGCCGGAGTCATCGGCTCCGTGATCCTCGGAGTGGCAGCAGGCTATTTCCCAGCAAGATGGGCCTCAAAACTAAGACCAATAGACGCCGTGACAAGGAGGTAAAAGGTCACAAAATTATCGCAAACATAAAGAAAAAGCCAGAAAGATACAAAAAACAGAAAAGTTGAATCATTCAGAGGAAAATAAGCAAAAAAGATACAGTTTTACGCACAAAAAAAGCAGAGACAACTCACACAAAACACAAAGAATGTGTGAACTGTCTCTGCTTTTGTTGTATATCCCGTGATGGATCCACATCCTTACAGTGTACGGGCTTCACTATCTCAAAGGACTTTTCGTCCGTCCTTATTTCCTGTTGGCTCTGTAACGAAGAGTATGGTCAAGAATCTTCTTACGGATTCTGAATGACTTTGGTGTGATCTCCAGAAGCTCATCAGTGTCGATGAAGTCAAGAGCCTGCTCAAGACTCATCACCTTTGGAGGTGAAAGCTTGAGAGCATCATCTGATCCTGAAGAACGTGTGTTGGTAAGCTGCTTCTTCTTGCAGACATTGACCTCCATGTCTTCAGCACGAGGATTCTCACCTACAACCATACCGGCGTAAACCTGCTCACCAGGTCCGATGAACAGTGTTCCACGCTCCTGTGCGTTGAAAAGACCATATGTGATCGAAGTACCTGACTCGAATGCGATGAGTGATCCCTTTGAACGGTAGCTCATGTCACCCTTGTATGGAAGATACTCGTCAAATGTTGTGTTGATGATACCTGTACCCTTGGTAGCTGTCATGAAGTCACCACGGAATCCGATAAGTCCACGGGATGGAACAGAGAACTCAAGTCTTGTGGTTCCATTTCCTGTAGGAGCCATTCCCTGAAGCTCACCCTTTCTCTGGTTCAGCATGTTGATGATAGTACCTGCAAATTCGTCAGGAACATCTATATAAGCGATCTCAAATGGCTCAAGCTTATGTCCGAGCTCATCTTCCTTGTAGATAACCTCAGCCTTACTTACTGC
>OMEA01000956.1_pt1 | contig 12942 bp, 7 predicted proteins | sample 1645321 | NCBI WGS metagenome assembly OMEA01 (sample SAMEA103958151, study PRJEB25191) | human gut metagenome
AGAAATGTGCATGTGGATGACCACATGCTATGCTAGCAAAACACGTCTACCCCCAAAACGATGACAAACAAACCCGGTACCCGCAAAAATTCGTATATGCTTTCAAGAGTGAATCACTTCTGATTCATCCAAAAATCTTGACTCGAAAAAGTGAATCGGTTCTGATTCATTCCCTGCGGTAGTCAGCCGAAAATTACAATTGCATCACGAAAATTACAATACGCAGATTCCACGGCACGCTATACTGGATACAGAATTCATTTACGAAAGGGAGGAAAACTGTATGCGTGCAAAATTGAGCAACTTACAAAGCATCCCGCAGGTGGTTGCGGAGATGACGCTGGATGAAAAATTGGATATGGTGGGGTGCTACCGCGCCTGCCACACACGACCCATCCCGGATATGGATGTGCCCGCCATCTATCTGATGGACGGCGCGACCGGGCTGAATGGCACCCATGTGGTGCTGGACTACTTAACAGACCCCTGCCGTGCCGATGACCCGCGTACAGCGTATGCCACGCCGGAAATGGTGGCACTGAACCGCGTTGATCTCAACGAGGCCGCGGCAAAGTACAAGGGCGATGCACTGATGACCGACCTTGTGGAGCAGGCGGCAAAATACCGTCCGGGCGGTCGGCAGCATATCAGCTTCCCGTCGGGCATCAACATCGGCGCGTCGTTTGACCCGATCACAGCCGAGACCATCGGCCACGCGGTCGGACAGGAATTGCGTGACGTCGGGGTGGATGTCTGCTTTGGTCCCAACGTGGATATTGCCCGCGACCCGCTGGGCGGCCGTAACTATGAAATGTACGGCGAGGACCCGGAGTTGGTGGCTCAGACCGCGGCAGCCTTTGTACGCGGTATGCAGAGCGCCGGCATTGCGGCCTGTGCCAAGCATTTCCTCGCAAACAATCAGGAAACGAACCGCAACACAACAAGCTCTAACCTTTCAAAACGGGTTATGATGGAACTGTATGCCCGTGGGTTTGAGGCAGCCATCGAGGATGGTCACGTCCTGTGTATCATGAGCGCCTACAACGCCGTGAACGGAGAGTTCACCTCGTATAGCAAAAAGCTGCTGACAGATTTGCTGCGCGGGGAACTGCACTTCGACGGCGCCATTGTCAGCGACTGGGGCGCAGCCGGACAGAACAAGGAAGGTACGCTGGCGGCGGGTATGGATTTGATTCAGCCCGGTCCAAACGATATGACCGCCTGCAAACAGGCGGTGCAGGAGGGGCGGCTTTCCGAGGAAGTTCTGAACGACCGCGTGACCCATATCCTGCAGCTTATCGTGGAGATCAAACAAAATCAACGCCGCATCCCCGCGCAGTATGACGCCGATGCACTGCTGCAAACCGCCTGCAGGACCATTGAAGACGGCGCGGTGCTATTGAAAAACGAGAATGCCGTCCTACCGCTGGCCGAGACCCAGCGTGTTGTGTTCTGGGGGGCGCGCAGCCGCGACACACTGGAGTGTGGCAGCGGCTCCACGGCGGTGGAGACGGCCCTGCACAGCAATGTGCTGGACGAATACCGCAAACTGCGCGGCGCGGCGGCCTTTGAGGAATGGACCGATGCCGACACGCTGGTGTACACGGCGGCTGCCCCGGCTGGGGAAAATGTGGACCGCGAAAGCATGGCGGTAGAGGAACAAGACCGCACCCGCATGACCGAGGTGCTGAAGCAGGCAAAGCAGAAAGGCATGAAAACCGTCGTACTGTTGAATATTTCCGGACCGGTAGAGATGGCGGACTGGCTGCCTTACGCGGATGCAGTGCTTTGCATCTTCATTCCCGGCTGCATGGGCGGCGTGGCAGCGGCACGTCTGCTGACGGGGCTGGCCGAGCCGGGAGGCCGCCTGCCGGTGACGTTCCCGATTCGTTACGAGGACACGCCCGCCTACCCAAACTTCCCCGGTGAGGGCAACGATGCCTACTACGGTGAGGGCGTGTTTGTGGGCTACCGCAGCTATGCAAAGCGCAAGTTAGCTGTGCAGTATCCGTTCGGATGCGGCTTGAGCTACACAGATTTTTCTGTGGAATTGTGTGAAAATGACTTCCGTTGGGATATGCGCACACAGGAAACACTGCATGTGCCTGTGCGGGTAAAAAACATCGGCAGCCGCCCCGGCAGCGAGGTCGTACAGCTTTATACCCGCGAGGAAAAGCCCCATATGCTGCGCCCCGACCGCACACTGGTGGGGTATGCCAAGGTGCGCCTTGCCCCCGGTGAGGAAACAGTTGTGAATGTATCGGTCAGCAAAAAGGCATTGCGCTGCTATGACGCACGAATGGATAAGTGGGTGCAGCCTATCGGGGCGCACACGCTGTATCTGGCATTGTCGGCGGAGAACATTTTGGCACAAGCCCCGCTGGTGATAGAGGGTAAGAACCCCTATCCCCTGAACGGTGAAAGCACAATTGGGGAAATTCTTGAAAATCCGCGCGCAAAAGAAATCGTAAATCAATTCACGAACGGTATGTTCGATATGGTACCGAAAGAAACACTGGACTTCATGGTGTACCGCAAGCTGAATGATATTCTGTCGGTGGGCATGATTCAAGTCATCCCCGACACAGTAAAACTGAGTGCAATTCTGCAGGGGCTGTATGACCGGCTTGCAGAACTATAAAGGAGGAAACAAGATGAGCTTTCCGAAGAATTTTCTCTGGGGTGCGGCCAGTGCTGCTTACCAGATTGAGGGTGCCTACAATGAGGACGGCAAGGTTCCCGGTATCTGGGATGCTTTGAGCGAGGGGCACGTCAAGCACGGCGAGAACGGGAATATCGCCTGTGATCACTACCACCGCTACAAGGAGGATGTAGCGCTGCTGAAAAAGCTGGGCGTCAAGGCGTATCGCTTTTCCGTCAGCTGGCCGCGCGTGATGTCCGGTCCCGACACGGTCAACCCCAAGGGTCTTGCCTTTTACAGCGACTTGGTGGACGAACTGAAAGCAGCGGGCATTGAGCCGATGGTGACGATTTTCCACTGGAATCTGCCCATGTGGGCGCACGAAAAAGGCGGCTGGTACAATGCGGAAATCAGTGATGATTTCGCCAACTACGCCCGTGTAGTGGCGGATGCTTTGTCCGACCGGGTGCGGTTCTGGTTCACCGTCAATGAGCCGACGACCTTCATCGGCAACGGCTACTTTACGGGGGCGCACGCGCCGTTTGAAAGCCTGATGCAGGAGCAACCCGCCGTGATGATGAACAAGTTGGCGGCGCTGACAAAAAATGTGCTGCTGGCCCACGGCAAGGCGGTTCGCGTGCTGCGCAGCCGCGCCAAGCTGGCCCCGAAAATCGGTATGGCGCTGAACGGCAGTGTCTACCTGCCGGAGAGCGAATCGCCGGATGACATAGAAAAAGCCCGCACCCAGATGTTCCCGGAGCAGGCATTCTTCTCGCATTTCAACTGGTGGGCAGACCCGGCCGTTCTCGGCTGTGTCCCGGCGGGTCTGCAGCCATTCTTCACGGCGGAGGAACTGAAGGTCATCTGCCAGCCGCTGGACTTCTTCGGCTTTAACTGCTACAATGCCTCCAACTATGAGGAGTACATGGGGCCCAACCCCGCCGTTACGCCGGGTATGCCCCGTACGGCAATGGACTGGCCCATTACGCCGGATGCTCTGTACTGGGCGGCACGTTTCTTGACGGAGCGCTACCATCTGCCCATTATCGTCACGGAAAACGGTATGGCAAACATAGACTTCGTCATGAGCGATGGCGCAGTGCATGACCCCCAGCGCATCGACTTTGTCAAGCGCTATTTGGCAGGTTTGCAGCGTGCCGTGGACGAGAACATCCCGGTGACCGGGTATCTCTACTGGTCCATCATGGATAACTTTGAGTGGGCGGAGGGCTACGATAAGCGCTTTGGTCTTGTGTATGTGGACTATCAGACCCAACAGCGCATCCCGAAGGATTCGTTCTACTGGTATGCGGATGTAATCAAAAACAACAGAATATCATGATTCGGTATGGTGTTGCCTGCGATATTGCATCGGGGTAACACCATATTCTTTTTTGAATACGTTCTGAAAATAGCTCTGGCTCGAAAAGCAGAGGTAGCTGCTGATTTCGGCCAACGTCATATCGGTATAATACAAAAGGCTTTTGGCTTCTTCCAGCCGACATTCCGCAATATAATTGCCCAATGTCTGACCGGTTTCTTTCTTAAAGAGATTCCCGGTGTAGGACACACTGCGCCCGATAGAGGCAGCTACATCGTCAAGGCTCAAGGGGGTGTTCACATGATTGCGGATGTAGGACATACAGGTGTATACCTCGCGGCTGATACCCGCAGGCAGGCGCAGTTCTCCGAGGCGGCGGCAGAAATCCAATGCAGCGCTTAATTGTAAACGATCAATTTCCGGCACTGTCGCGGCGCGCTCACAGTCCAGCACATAGCTGTCTATCAGCTGGTAGGTTAGTTCGACGTCCATTCCGGCAGGGATGGCGGACATCATACCGATTTTAGTGATGCAGCCGATGAAAATGTTTTTTGCCTGCCGCAGCGGGGTATCAGCCATTGTGCCGTGGCCTAGCCGGGTTGAACTATCCTGCATCAGAAAAGCCATTAACCTCTCCGGGTCGCCTTGCCGAATCAAATCGTAAAACATCAATTCCCACTGGTAGCTGTTGTGGAATTTCTCATTTTCCTTGCGCTCCAGCAGGTTCTCGACGGTATCGCGGCCAACCGTAAAGCTGTCGCGGTCGTTCGTCAAATCAAAGTAGACGGACGGGTCAAGGATTTCACCGTCCATGCAGTAGTAGAGATACGCGGCCTTGTCGAAAAATTCCAGCAGACTCAGATTTGGTGCGGCCTCCAGAATTGTATCGGCTGCGTGGCGCTGCGCAGCCGGAATTTGATTTTCTGCCATAAAGGCATCCACAAGGCTTTCATTGAGCCTTGCGTTATAGACAGGGCCGATAACGATCCGCCAGCCGCCCTTGATCCGGATGGAAGCATAGCCTGCATGGCTGGGGGTGGTGCAGATGTCCAGCGTCCGTGCAGGGTCACGGCCGGCAAACAGTGCAGCTGTGTTGCGCTGCGGCTCCTCCGGGTACTGCAGGTGACAGGTATCTTGTTTGTCGTACAAGGAAAACGCGATCCCCTCGGCCCGGAAAAACAACATACAGAGATTGGTGATGCGGATATAGCGTGCGGTATCCACGGAGCAGACCTCCCACAGATTGATAATTTGATTTTACAATATCAAGTCAAATAATGCAATATGCACGGAACGGCAGATGCTATACTAAATTCAGAAACACGGGAAGAGTTCCCGAAAAACAGGAGGAAAACAATATGGCATTTGGTAAAAAAGTGCGCCCCACTGTGGATAAGGACGGCGCAGCGCTCGTAATGCGCAAACGCGACTATCTCGCGGACTTCTCCGGCCAGTTGGGTCTGGGCCTTATGGCAAACCTTGTAGGTCAGCTGCAATACTTCTACACCGATAAAGTCGGGCTTGCAGTCGGCTCCGTGGGTGTGGTCATGGTCATCGCCAAGGTCGTGGATGCGCTGACGGACATCTGGTTCGGCAATATCATCGATCACTCCAAGGGCGGCAATATGAAGTATTACAAGTGGATGCTTCGTATGGCGGTCCCGGCTGCGGTTATCACGGTAATGATGTTCACGGTTCCCATCGAAGCCGGTCAGATTCCGGCTGTCGCTTACGTACTGGTGACAAACCTGCTGATTACGGCGGTCATCTACACAATGATTGCCACACCCTTTGCGGCAACCATGATCGTGCGCACCAGGAGTCAGCAGGAGCGCGGCAACATGGGCATTCTGCGTGCGGTCGGCAGCTATGCTTCCGGCATGGTCATTGCCATCGCAACGATTCCCGTCACGAATATGCTGGGCGGCACGCAGGCGGCGTGGATCAAGTACGGCGCGGTCATTGCACTGATCGTTCTGCTGAGCTTGCTCATCTGCTACGCCAACGGCAGCAAGGCTATGCGTAAAGCAGTCGAGGATGACACCGCAGCAGCAGAGCCGGAGGAAGAACCCGTTGAATTTCTTACGGCAGTCAAGTGCCTGTTCGGCAACAAATACTGGGTCATCGTGCTGCTGTTCAACTTGATTACAGCGGTTTCCTCGGCCATCGCCGCGTCGTCCGGCGCATACTACTGCAAGTGGATTTTCGGCAATGATAATCTGGTAGCCATTGCCGGTTCGGCCGGTCTGCTCTCCACGTTTTTAGGCTTCGCACTGTCCAACCCCATCATCAAAAAGCTGGGCGTAAAGGGAACCATCAATCTGGGTCTGCTGGGGTACGCAGCTTCCTGCGCAGTGCGCTGCTTTGTGCCGACCAATCTGGCAGCGTACATCGGCTCCGGTCTGGTAGGAAGCTTTTTACAGATCCCTTTGATGTGCCTGTACGGCGTTCTGTTGGCAATGGCGGTCGATTACAATGAGTACAAATATGATAAAAAGTTGGTGGCCGTCTCTTCCGGTGCGATTGGCTTCGGCAACAAGGTCGGCGGCGGTCTGGGTGCGTTGGTTCTGGCACTGTTCCTGATGATTGGCTCCTACGATTCCACCCTAAGCGCGGCCACCACCTCGATGCGCTATGCTATCTACGCATTTTCCAACTATCTGCCCATCGTACTGAATGTGGGCATGTTCTTGATTTTCCGCGGCTTCGATCTGGAGGAAAAACTTCCCGCCATGCGTGCGGAAGTTGCCAAGCGGCATACACAAAAACCGGAGGAATAAGACCATGAAATTCACGATTCCCGCAAATGCACCTGCAAAGCCGTTCCATAAGCACTGGCAGTTCTGCGTCGGCAGCGGTCATGCAGCCATGGCAATGCGCACCGATTACTGTGAGCAGCTCAAGCAGATCCATGACGAACTGGGTATTGAACGGGTGCGTTTCCACGGTATTTTCAGCGATGATATGCATACCTATGACACCATGTCCACGGTCATGCCGATGCCCGGCTCCGAGCAGGTGCCGTTCTATGAGAATAGCTTCCGCCTGCCGGGACTGGTCTATGACAATGTGCTGAAAGCCGGCATGAAGCCCTTTGTGGAGTTGAGCTTCATGCCCAGCCCGATGGCCAAGCGCCCGACACGCGGCACCTTTTACTGGAAACCATGCATTGCCCCGCCGAAGGATGAGGCACAGTGGCAGGCGTATATTCAGAAATTTGTCCGTTTTCTGCTGAACCGCTACGGCAAAGAGGAAGTGGAAACATGGTTCTTTGAGGTCTGGAACGAGCCGGACTTGAAAACTCCGTTCTTTGACGGCACACAAGAGGACTATTTCCGTCTGTATGAAATCACCGCCAAGGCTGTCAAAGCAGTGGATGATAAACTGAAGGTCGGCGGTCCCGCCACCAGCAACAGCAAGTGGGTCGCGGCGTTCGTGGACTACTGCAAGGCCCATGATGCGCCGGTGGACTTCATCACGACCCATCAGTATGCAGGAGATCCCATCAGCGAGGTGTGTGACCAGAAAGACGCGGATCACATGAAGGATACTGCGGAGATTCAAGCGGAATACAAGGTCGATTTTGCCCAGCTGTTTGCCGGTTTAAAGCCGGAGGATGGCTTGCTGCCAATGTTCCGCCGCACGATGCCCGACAACACCGAGACGGATGACCTGAATCGCGATCTGCTGCGCGATGCCGCCGAGCAGGTACAGAAGCAGGCTGACGGTTTGCCGGTATACTATACCGAATGGAACGGCTGCGCAACCTTTGGCGCGCCCGGTAACGATACCCGTAAGGTAGCCGCCTACGATGTGCGCGCGGCTCTCAGCGCTGAGGATTTCATCGACGGATCCAGCATCTGGTGCTTCAGCGATATTTTTGAGGAAATTCACCCCTTCCCGGAGGAATTTCACGGCGGGTATGGTCTTGTGACCCAGCACGGTATCGCAAAGCCGCTTTTCCACGCACTGCGCCTGCTGGGGCAGGCCGGGGATAAACGGCTGGAGCTGCCCGGCGCACTGGACGGCGAGGTGAGTGTGGCAGCGTTCCGCGATGCTGCCGACACACAGCTTACCGTGCTGGCTACCAAACAGAACCTGCACCACTTTGCAGGGCAAAGCACCCCGGCCACCCCGGTGGAGATCGAGGTCGAACTGGATGCAAAGCCGCAGAGCGTGCAGCTTTGCCGCATCGACGAGGAACACGGCAACCCGCTGAAGTGCTGGCAGGCAATGGGTGAGCCGGAGGACATGACCCCGGCGCAGGTACAGCAGGTCATTGATGAAAGTGCAGTGGACTACGCCCCGGCTCCGTATGAATATGCGGACGGCAAACTCACCGTAAAGACAGAGCTTGTCACCAACGACTTGGCTTTTATCCGCATTGTAAAATAAAACTGCGGGGTGCATCCGATCGATGCACCCCGTTTTGCGTAAGAGGGAGTTATTATGATATTGGATTTTAACGCCGATTGGCGCTTTTACAAGGCAGATGGAAGCTGCCGCACCGTGCATCTGCCCCATGATGCCATGCTGGAGGAACCCCGGCAGGAAAACTGCCAAAACGGCAAGGACTGCGGCTATTTTCCGGGCGGGAAATATGTCTATGAAAAGACGTTCTCTCTGCCGGGGGAGCACCTGCATGAGGCACTGACATTTTTGTTTGAGGGCGTGTATCAGAATGCGGTCGTTTATCTGAACGGCGAAAAAATTGCCGAACACCGTTACGGCTATACGGAATTTACCGCCGATGCCACCGGAAAAGTGCGTGCCGGGGAAAACACCCTGCGCGTCACGGTGGATAACAGTCTGGAACCCAACTGCCGCTGGTACACGGGCAGCGGCATCTACCGCCCTGTGCATCTGATGGTAAGGCCGAAAGACGGCGTGCGCCCGGTAAAGATCCGCACGGTGTCGATTGCTCCCGCCGTGGTCGAGGTGCAGACCGAAACCGAACACGCGGCGGTGGAAATTTGGGATGGCGCGCAGTGCGTGGCAAAGGGTGCGCCGGGGGCCATCGAGATCCCGCAGGCTAAGCTGTGGGATGCCGAACACCCGAACCTGTACACCTGCGTGGTCAAGACCGAAAACGACGAGGAATCCGTTCCGTTCGGCATCCGCACACTGACATGGAGCGCAAAAACCGGTCTGTGCGTCAACGGCAAGGCGGTCAAGCTGCGCGGTGGGTGCATCCACCACGACAATGGCATTTTGGGCGCCTGCGGCTTTGCCGATGCCGAGGAACGCCGCATCCGCATTATGAAAAAGGCGGGTTACAACGCCGTGCGCTGCGCCCATAACCCGGCAAGCCGCGCCCTGCTGGATGCCTGTGACCGCCTTGGTATGTATGTCATGGATGAGGCCTTCGACGGCTGGTACACACCCAAGACCTACCATGACTATTCCCGCATTTTTGCCGAAAACTGGCAGGATGATTTGACCACTATGATTGCCAAGGATTACAGCCATCCCAGCGTGATTCTGTATTCCATCGGCAACGAGGTGTCGGAAACGGCCTTTCCGCAGGGCGTGGAAACGGCTGACAAGCTGACCCGATTCGTACACGCGCTGGATGATACCCGCCCCGTGACAGCGGGCATCAATGTGCTGCTGAACGTCTACGCACAGAAAGGCATTGGCGTGTATAAAGAAAGCGGCCCCTACAAGCCGGAGCCGCTGCCGCCCAAGCAGCCGGAGAAGAAAAAGAAAGAGTCGGGTTCTGCGTTCTTTAATATGGTCACGCAGAATCTCGGTCCGCTGATGTTTTACATGAGCAAGGGCAAAAAAGGCGACGCTGCCTGCCGCGATGTGGCGGAAAAGCTGGATGTTCTCGGCTTGAATTATGCGGCTTCCCGCTATGAGGATGACTGCAAAAACTATCCGAATCGCCTGATGGTGGGCAGCGAGACGATTATTGGCGAGCTGCCGTACAACTGGGCGCAGGTGCAAAAGCATACAGCGCTGATTGGCGATTTTGCATGGGCGGCCATTGATTATCTGGGCGAAGCGGGCATCGGTCAGATGATCCCGCAGGATACGCCGGGTCTGCCGATTGCGGCGGGCAGCGGTGCGATTGATGTAACGGGAAACATTACAGCGGAAAGTTATTTCCAGCAGGCGGTGTGGAGCCTGCGCAAAGCACCTTACTTGGGTGTGCGCCCGGTCAACTGGAACGGCAGAAAAATGACGGGCAGCGCGTGGCGTATGACGAACGCCGTGGAAAGCTGGACGTGGCCCGGATGTGAGGGGCAGAAAGCCACGGTGGAAGTGTACAGCGATGCAGAATTTGTGGCGCTGTACTGCAATGATAAGCCGGTTGGCAAAAAGCGCACAAAGAAATTCCGCGCGATTTTCAAGCTGCCCTACCGACCCGGCACACTGAAAGCCGTGGCACTGGATAAAAGCGGAAACGCCCTTGGAAAAACCACACTGCAAACAGCGGGACAGAAAAACCGGCTGCACCTCGCCCCGGAGAAAACGACCTTGCGCGCAGACGGTCAGTCACTCTGTTTTATTCCCATCACGCTGACCGATGCGGCAGGCATCTGGAAACCGTGCGCCAACGCAAAAGTTCATCTGGAAATCGAAGGTCCGGCTGTCTTACAGGCCCTCGGCAGTGCTGCAACACAGACGGATGAAACCTACCTCGGCAGCAGCCACACCACATGGCTCGGACGCGCATTGGCTGTCATTCGTGCCGGAACCGAGCCGGGCAAGGTGCGCGTCACGGTCACGGCAGAAGGATACGAGCCGCAATATGTGGATTTGACGGTGGAGTAAGAAAGACGGGCTTTCATGCTAAAATTGTACGATTTAACAACAGAATACAAACGCGCACCGCTGGGTTTGGACGGGCGATGTGACGGCGTTCTGCCCCACGGCGGCGTTCAATGAGAACATTATGCCGTTTATGACCAAGTGGCTTCGTGACTTGGCCAGTGAACTGGGTCCCGATGTCAGTATGCCGCAGGTCGTGCCGAACATTCTGGGCAACCAGCAGGACGGCGCGGCGTTCTGGGGCGATGTGGTGACCGTGCTGCCGTGGACACTCTACCGCGCCTACGGCGACAAGCGCATTTTGCAGTACAGCTACGACAGCATGAAGCACTGGGTCGAGTTTATCGAGAGCCAGTGCGGCGAAAACGGGCTGTGGCAGACGGGCTTCCAGTACGGCGACTGGCTGGGGCTGGACGCTGAGGCGAATGCCTTGGGTGATGAGCGCAAGGGCGCGACGGATGACTACTTTACCGCCAATGTCTGCTTTGCGTGGAGTTTGCAGATCCTTGCGGATACCGCCGCCGTTTTGCAGTACGCCGAGGACGCGCGCCGCTGGAGCCGCCGCCGTGAGGAGCTTGTGCGGGCATTCCGCGCCGAGTATGTGACCCCCACCGGGCGTCTTGTCAGCGAAACGCAAACCGCCCTGATCCTGGCGCTGCACTTTGACATGGTGCCGGACGAGTTCCGCCCGCGCCTTTTGGACGCGCTGGAAAAGAACATCGGTGCGCATAAAGCGCATCTGCTGACCGGGTTTATCGGCACGCCGTTTGCCTGCCTGACCCTGTCCGAAAACGGCAGGCACGACCTTGTCGGCAGGCTGCTTTTGCAGGAGGACGACCCCAGCTGGCTGTATGAGGTCAAGATGGGTGCCACCACCATCTGGGAGCGCTGGAATTCCATCCGCCCGGACGGCAGCTTTAACCCCGCCAACATGAACAGCCTGAACCACTACGCCTATGGCTCGATTGGCAACTGGCTGTACACCAAGCTGTGCGGGCTTGAAATCCTGGAGCCCGGTTACAAGAAATTTGCCCTGCGCCCGCAGTTTATCAAGGGCATCACCCACGCCGAGCTGACCTACGAGAGTGTCTACGGCAAAATCGCCATTGCGTGGCGGTGCGAGGGCGGCAAGATCACGGTGGATGCCACGATACCCGCCAACACCACCGCCGAGCTGACCCTGCCCGAACAGCCCGAAACGCTGACCCTGGGCAGTGGCAGCTACCACTACGAGTACGCCACCGAAACCAGCTTGGAAATAGACCGCTATTCGCTGGAAAGCCCGCTGCATATCATTTTGGAGCATCCGGCTGCACAGGCAATTTTTGCGCAGTACGCGCCGGAATTTCTGGAAAATCCGATGTTGGAGTATGTGAAAGACGAGCCTATTACAGCCCTGCTTGCCTACGGAGAATCCATGCGCCCGCTGTTTGAGCAGGTGCTGACCGCCATGAACCAAGCTGATAAGCGGTGAGTCTGTATAAATTATACTACGCCCAACATGAAAACTGCAATCGTAAGTTGTACTCTCTGGTGTTAAGTTGTACGAATCGCAGCAAAACCACAGTGGGAAAAATCCTACTTTTTGTGTTTTACGGATAGGATACGATAGTATCTTAGTATTTTATTTATTTAGTATTTATTTGTGTTGGATTTACCTGTACAGGGAAATCCAGTCTAGGTAAAAGCCTTTGTGGTAAAATAAAAAATCCCCGGAAGGCGGGGATTTTGGGGAGATATTTGGCGGGGAGGGCACCGCTCCGACGCGGTGTGAATGCGCCTAAACAAGGGCGTTTCTCGCGGTGACAGGGGCGGTGTGCGGGGATTGCTGCGGCGTGGTACTTGCGTACAACTTCTTGCCGGAGAGTAAAACTTATATACTGGCTCGTTGGGCTTTTCCTGCGTGGGAACTCTGTGATACTGGTATCTGCTTTTCTCAATGAGACAAAAGCTGCGCATTTATTTCAGCGATACTGACGAGAATCCGTCCTGCCGATTTGCCCCCAAAACTGCCCCCAAAAGGGGTTGGAACGGGTCAGCACGATGCAGCACTCTTTTGTACACATGGGACAAAACCCATTCTGAGCCTTGGTACGCAACACCACCAAACCCAACAAAACATCACTGTAACGCACAAACTTTGAACTTCTCATAACCCGGAGGTCGCAGGTTCAAGTCCTGTCTCCGCAACCAACAAAAGCTC
>OMEA01001001.1_pt1 | contig 12588 bp, 13 predicted proteins | sample 1645321 | NCBI WGS metagenome assembly OMEA01 (sample SAMEA103958151, study PRJEB25191) | human gut metagenome
GAGGACCGATGGGACTGATCGCCCTGACCAGCACAAAATATATTATTTACGGGAATGGACAGATCCGGAAATAAATGATAAAATACTGACTTGCGGTATGTTCTATAAAAAAAACAGAACATATGTTTGCCAAAACAATAAAAGTATGCTATAATTTAAGAAAAGATAGGATAACACAATGAAAGAAAAGAGAAACATTACCATTATTGATAAAAAGCAGATTCCTTCCGAGGAGCCGGCAAGACAGTATTATTTCATGGATATTGCAAAAAAATATGTTGCAGAATTAGCAGAGCAGAAGGGAGCGCCGCTCACATTCTGCGTGACGACGTTCGGGTGCCAGATGAATGCCAGGGATTCCGAGAAATTAGTCGGTATTCTGGAAAAAATCGGTTATGTGGAAGCACCGGATGAAAAGGCCGATTTTGTCATTTATAATACCTGTACCGTACGTGAAAATGCCAACAATAAGGTTTACGGACGTCTGGGATATTTAAGCGGCTTTAAGAAAAAGAATAAAGATATGATGATTGCATTATGCGGCTGTATGATGCAGGAACCGGAGGTTGTGGAAAAATTAAAACAGAGCTATCGTTTTGTAGACCTGGTTTTCGGAACCCATAATATCTTTAAATTTGCAGAACTTCTGGTACGCTGCTTTGAAGAGCAGAAAATGGTGATTGACATCTGGGATGATACGAAAGAAATTGTAGAAGAACTTCCGGTAGAACGGAAATACAGCTTTAAGTCCGGTGTTAATATTATGTTTGGCTGCAATAATTTCTGCAGTTACTGTATTGTGCCATATGTAAGAGGAAGAGAACGCAGCAGAAAACCGCAGGATATCATAAGAGAAATTGAAAAATTGGTAGCAGATGGTGTAGTAGAGGTTATGCTCTTAGGACAGAATGTCAATTCCTATGGAAAGAACTTAGATACACCAGTGACCTTTGCACAGCTCTTACAGGAAGTAGAAAAGATTGAAGGTCTGGAAAGAATCCGGTTCATGACATCCCATCCAAAGGATTTATCCGATGAACTGATTGAAGTAATGAAGAATTCTAAAAAAATCTGCAGACATCTTCATCTGCCGCTTCAGTCCGGCAGCAGCAGAGTGTTAAAAGAAATGAACCGTCACTATGACAAGGAGCATTATCTTGCACTGGTTGAAAAAATCAAAAAAGCAATGCCGGATCTGGCAATTACAACAGATATTATTGTAGGATTTCCGGGAGAAACGGAAGAAGATTTCTTAGAGACCATGGATGTGGTAAGACAGGTAGAGTATGACAGCGCGTTTACTTTTATTTATTCAAAACGTACCGGAACGCCTGCTGCCAAAATGGAAAATCAGATTCCGGAAGATGTGATAAAAGACCGTTTTGACCGGCTGTTAAAACTGGTACAGGATATTTCCGCAAAGAAAGCCGGAGCATTAACCGGAAGCGTGCAGGATGTATTAGTCGAAGAATTAGATGAACAGCAGGAAGGTCTTGTAACCGGAAGATTATCCAATAACTCAGTGGTACATCTGCCGGGTGATGTATCCATGATTGGAACTATCGTACCGGTACATTTAAAAGAATGCAAAGGCTTTTATTATATGGGAGAGGTTGCAGAGTAAATGAACCGTCGTTTTGGAAAAAATGATATCCTGTTGCTGGGAATGCTTGCAGTAGTTATTTTAGTTTTCTATGTAGGAATGACCTCTGCATTACAAAGCGGTGACAGTATTATCATTACGGTAAATGGCAGCGAATATGGCAGATATTCCCTGACAGAAAATAAAGAGATTCCAATTAAAATAGATGGAAAAGTTACCAATATCGTAACGATTGAAAATGGGACTGCCTATATGCTTGAGGCGGACTGCCCGGATCAGTTGTGTATGCATCAGAAAGCAATTTCCAAAGATAAAGAATCCATTATCTGTCTGCCAAACCGGGTTGTAGTAACCGTAGAAAGTGAGCAGAAAAATACATTGGATGATGTGGCAGGGTAGGTGAAAGCATGAAGAAAAGTGTAGCATATCTTGGCGTGTTTTTGGCACTGGCCATGATATTAAGTTATGTGGAAGCAATATTGCCCTTTGCCATTGGAATACCGGGAGTAAAGCTTGGACTTGCCAACCTTGTTACGGTGCTGATGCTGTATCTGATTGGCTGGAGAGAGGCTCTTTGTGTATCGGTGCTTCGTATTGTGCTTACCGGAATTTTATTTGGAAATTTGGTCAGCATCTGTTATGGACTTGCCGGCGGATTATTAAGCTTTGTACTTATGTTTATTCTGATTCGGATGAACTGTTTTCATGTAGTTACGGTCAGTATCTGTGGCGGAATCATACATAATATGGGACAGCTTATCGTAGCAGGATTTCTGGTAAGCTCATACTATGTCATTTACTATATGCCGGTTTTATTGATTGCAGGCTTTGTGACGGGTGCCCTGATTGGAATTGTGGCAAAGGAAGTAGGAGGAAGATTATGTATTCATATATCAAAGGCGAATTATCCGAAATAGTGGCAGAGAATCATATTGTCGTTGAAAATGGCGGAATCGGCTATAATATTTATATTCCGGGACAGGTATTATCTCTGCTACCGGGAGTTGGCGAAGAAGTAAAAATCTATACTTATCTTTGTGTCAGAGAGGATGCATTTATTTTATATGGCTTTCTTACCAGAGATGATTTGAATGTATTTAAATTGCTGATTGGTGTATCCGGAATCGGACCAAAGGGTGCACTGGCAATTCTTTCTGTCATGTCAACGGATGATTTGCGTTTTGCAGTATTGTCTGATGATGCAAAAGCAATTGCAAAAGCTCCGGGTGTTGGAAATAAGACGGCACAGCGGTTGATTATAGAATTAAAAGACAAGCTTAGTTTAGAGGATGCCTTTGAACAGAAATTAAGCCATACACAGGAAGCTGTTTCTGGTAACGGCTTAAAAGGAATCCGCAATGAAGCGGTAGAGGCACTGGTTTCACTGGGTTATTCTTCCACAGAGGCTTTGAAGGTTCTTCGTGATATTGAAATTACGGAAGACAGTTCGGTAGAAGATATTTTAAAACTGGCTTTGAAGCAGATGGCATTCTTATAAGAGGAGCAGAAAATGGAAAAACGTGTAATTTCAACGCAGATGCAGGATGAAGATATCAAAATCGAAAAAACACTGCGTCCGATGACCTTGGATGAATATATTGGTCAGGAGAAAGCAAAAGCAAATCTTAAAGTGTATATAGAGGCTGCAAAACAGCGTGGAGAGTCCTTAGACCATGTATTGTTTTATGGTCCTCCGGGACTTGGTAAGACTACTCTTGCCGGCATTATTGCCAATGAAATGGGCGTACATATGAAAGTCACTTCCGGTCCGGCAATTGGAAAGCCGGGAGAAATGGCAGCTATTTTGAGTAATCTTGCAGAAGGTGACATTTTATTTGTAGATGAGATTCATCGTCTGAACCGGCAGGTAGAGGAAGTATTATATCCTGCCATGGAGGATTATGTCATTGACATTATGGTGGGAAAAGGCGCAACTGCCCGTTCAATCCGCCTTGATTTACCGCATTTTACGCTGGTTGGTGCCACTACCAGAGCCGGACTTTTATCGGCACCCTTAAGAGACCGTTTTGGAGTGGTACATCATCTGGAATTTTATAATGTGGAGGAACTTAAGACAATTATTGTCCATTCCGCAAAAAAGTTAGAGGTAAAGATTGATGAGGAAGGTGCAATCGAATTGGCACGCCGTTCCAGAGGAACGCCGCGTCTTGCCAACCGCCTTTTAAAGAGGGTGCGTGATTTTGCACAGGTGCAGTACAATGGTGAAATTACCAAAGAAGTAGCATCCTTTGCACTGGATTTACTGGAAGTAGACAAGATGGGCTTAGACCAGAATGACAGGAACATTTTGCTTACGATTATTGAAAAATTCCAGGGTGGCCCGGTAGGGCTGGATACCCTTGCGGCAGCGATTGGGGAAGATGCCGGAACCATAGAGGATGTTTATGAACCATATCTTGTAAAGAATGGATTTATCAACCGGACACCAAAGGGAAGGGTCGCAACAGAATTTGCATATCATCACTTTGGAATAGAGGACTAAGAAAATAGTTGTTTTTCGACAGATTTATAGCTATAATATGCTATATGTAGTAGTCAGAGAATATTTTTAGGCAGATACGCAGAGAGGAAATGAAAATGGCAGCAAAAAATAATACAGAAGTGATTATTGATGGAAAAGTATATACTTTAAGCGGATATGAGAGTCAGGAGTATTTACAGAAGGTAGCAACTTATATCAATGATAAGATTGCAGAATTTAAAATGCTGGATGAATATAAGAGAATTCCAAGTGATATGCGTTCCACATTGCTGGCATTGAACATTGCAGATGATTACTTCAAAGCGAAAAATCAGGTTGAAAAATTAGAGCAGGATTTAGAGGTAAAAGACCGTGAAATCTATGATTTAAAGCATGAACTGATTTCCAACCAGATCCGCATGGAAAGTGATGCCAAATCTTTAAAGGATCTGGAAAAAGAAAATAAAGAGCTGCTTTTAAATAAGACCAGATTAGAAGCAACCTTAGAAGATGCTTTACTTGGTAAAGTAGATAAACTTGAAAAACCGGAAAAAACTGAAAAACCAGAGGAAAAGAAAGCAGTCCATACGGAAGAAAAGAAAGAGGAAAAGACTTCCGGAAAGAAAGCGTAATAGAGAATAAAAACTATGAAAGGGGGCAGACATTTATCTGTCCCTTTTGTTGCCATAGGAGATGAGGAAAGATGAAAGAGTTAGAACTTTTAGCACCGGCAGGTTCCTTGAAAACATTAAAGGCAGTCATTCATGCCGGAGCAGATGCCGTATATCTTGGCGGAAGTATGTTCGGTGCAAGAGCATATGCCAATAATTTTAACGAAGAAGAATTATTAGAAGCAATCCGTTTCGGACATATTCATGGACGCAAAATTATTCTTGCGGTGAATACTCTGTTAAAAGAATATGAATTAGGACAGCTCTATGATTATCTGCACCCTTATTATGAAGCGGGATTAGATGCTGTCATCGTGCAGGATATGGGCGTTATGGAGTTTATTAAAACTCATTTTCCAAATCTTCCGATACATACCAGTACCCAGATGACCATTACCAATGTAGAGGGAGCCAGGCTTTTAAAGGAACAGGGCGTTGAGCGTGTGGTGACAGCGAGAGAAATGTCCTTAGAAGAAATTCAAAGAATCCATGATGAGGTAGGCGTGGAACTGGAAAGCTTTATTCATGGCGCATTGTGTTACTGTTATTCCGGACAGTGCCTTTTCAGTAGTATCATCGGCGGAAGAAGCGGAAACCGTGGCAGATGTGCACAGCCATGCCGCCTTTCCTATGAAGTATTGCAGGGAGAAAAAAGTCTTACCGGACATCATGCAACACCGATTTTGAGCCTTAAGGATATGTGTACACTGCCATTTTTGTATGAACTGGCAGACCATGGGGTATATTCCTTTAAGATAGAAGGACGGATGAAGACACCGGAGTATGCTGCCGGTGTAGTAAGTATTTACCGAAAATATATGGATTCCTATCTGGATGGAAGCCGTATCCCAGTGGAAAAAAAGGATATCAGGGCACTTTTAGAGCTTGGAAACCGTGGTGGCTTTACCAACGGATATTACTATCATCATAATGACAGCGATATGTTAAGCGGAGAGAGTGCTTCCCATAATAAGAGCGAAGGTGTTCTTCAGGATAACATCCGTAGAGAATATGTAGACACCGAATTAAAAGAAAAGATTAAAGGAAAGTTAATATTAAATAAAGAATGCCCTGCTAAGATAGAAGTGCAATATGGAAAAATAAAAGTTTCTTATCAGGGAGATATGGTTCTTGTAGCGCAGAATCGTCCGTTGACGAAAGAAGTTGTAACAGAAAAGATTACAAAGACCGGAAATACACCATTTGTTTTTGAAAATCTTGAAGTTACAATGGATGATGATATTTTTATGCCGGTAAACCAGTTGAACCAGCTGCGAAGAGGTGCGTTGGAAGCATTAGAAGAAGCGTTGTTGAAACCTTATGAAAGAACGCTTCCAGAATTGGTGGAAACTTCTTCCGCTGAAACAGATAGGCAGACAACAGGAAATGCCATAAAAGAAAAGCAGATTTCCGGACAGTCATTATCACAGACTTCTGGACAACAATCCGCCGATTCATCCACAGAAGTTAGGGTACTGATTGAAGACGCAGAACAGCTTCCGGCAGTATTAAAAGCCGATTTCGTGGATACGGTTTATCTTGATTGTATGTTGTATACAAGAGAAAATCTGATCTGCAAGTTAAGTGAGGATATAGACAGGGTACATGCATCCGGTAAGAAAGCATTTTATGTATTCCCGTTCATTTTCCGGCAGCAGACCAGTCTTTTTTATGAAAAAATCATGCCGGAGCTAAAAAAGCTTCCATTAGATGGTATTATGGTGCGGAGTCTTGATGAAATTGCGTTTGTAAAGGAATGGGGCAATGGAAACTGGCAGATGGTATCCGACAGTAATTTATATACCTATTCCAATGAAGCGGCAGAATATTTTTATCGTCTTGGAATGATACAGGATACAATTCCGGTGGAATTGAACCGGAAGGAGATTTTAAGAAGAGAAAACAGCCGGTCTGAAATGATTATCTATGGCAGACTTCCGCTTATGATAACGGCACAGTGTATTCATAAGAACACGTTAGGCTGTATGCATCAGCCCAAGGTGCTGAACTTAAAAGACCGTTATTCTGTACATTTTCCGGTGAAAAATTTCTGCTCGGAATGTTATAACGTAATTTATAATTCGCTTCCGGTCTGTCTCTTTAAGGAAGACGTAACCGTGAAAAAGATTGCACCGGCTGCCGTAAGGCTTTCCTTTACGACAGAAACTGAAGAAGAGACAGAACAGATTTTAACAATTTATGGCGATATTTATAAAAATGGTGGCATTTTGGGGCAGATGCCAATGGAATGCACCAATGGACATTTTAAACGAGGCGTAGAATAAAGCAGAGGTATTTATGGTTCATTTGATTGTGGAATTATCAAAATATGCACTGATTATTCTGTTTTCCGTGTATACATATGAATGCTTTGCGGTATTCCGGAATATATCAGAACGAAAACAGGAAAAGAAATTTAAACGGCAGGCAAGGATTTTGTATGCGATTCATTTTACGGCATATTTAGTTATATTTGCGGTGACAGAGGATGCATATACTTTTATTTTTTATCTGGCACAGATAATTCTTCTTGTTGTGGTACGGAATGTGTACAAATTATGTTATCCGAAGGCTTCAAGACTTTTGGTTAATAATATGTGTATGCTTATGATTATCGGGTTTATTATTCTGACCCGCCTGAATTTTGGACATGCTATCAAGCAGTTTGCGATTGCAGCGGTATCCTGTGTGATTTCCCTTGTGATTCCGGTGATGATACGGAGGATGGGATTTTTCAGGAATCTTACCTGGATTTATGCGGCAATCGGTATTGTGGGACTTGGTATTGTATGTATCGCAGGAAGCACCAGCTATGGAGCAAAGATTTCCTTTACCATAGCGGGAATTACGGTACAGCCGTCTGAATTTATTAAGATTCTTTTTGTGTTTTTTGTGGCTGCCATGTATCATAAATCAACGGAATTCCGTCAGGTGGTAATTACCACTTTGATTGCAGCACTGCATGTATTGATTCTGGTATTATCCCGGGATTTAGGTGGCGCATTGATTTTCTTTGTGGCTTATATGGCAATGCTTTATGTGGCAACGAGAAAACCACTCTATTTTGCCGGTGGACTGCTGGCGGGAAGTGTAGCGGCAGTAATTGCCTATAAATTATTTAATCATGTCAGAGTCCGTGTGGTGGCATGGAAAACACCACTAAAAGTAATTGACAAAGAGGGCTATCAGATCTGCCAGTCGCTTTTTGCAATCGGGACCGGAGGCTTTTTCGGTCTGGGGTTATATCAGGGCATGCCAGATAAAATTCCGGTAGTAGAGCAGGATTTTATTTTTGCAGCAATTTCAGAAGAACTGGGTGGAATGTTTGCTCTGTGTCTGATTTTGGTCTGTGTAAGCTGTTTCCTGATGTTTTTAAATATTGCCATGCAGTTAAAGGATTCCTTTTATAAGCTGGTGGCACTTGGACTTGGAACGATTTACGGATTTCAGGTATTCTTAACCATTGGTGGAGTAACAAAATTTATTCCATCCACCGGAGTAACCCTTCCGTTAGTCAGCTATGGAGGAAGCTCCATGTTAAGTACATTGATTATATTTGGCATTATTCAGGGATTATATATTTTGCGGGAAGACGAAGGAGTGTCACATAATGAAAAAGGAGAATATAAATCAGCAAAAAAGAAAGCAAAATCGGGATTCGAAACAGAAGTCAGGGACCTCAGTTAGTAAGAATAAAGAATTTGCAGTGATTACTTATCTTTTCCTTGCTATCTTTATCTGCCTGATGGGATATATGGTATATTTTCAGACGGTAAAAAGCGAAGATTTTATCAATAGTCCATATAATAGCAGACAGGATACTTTTGCAGACCGTGTGGTCAGAGGAAAGATTATGTCAGCAGATGGCAAAGTTTTGGCCGAGACCGTAGTGGATGCTGCCGGTAATGAAACCCGGAAATATCCTTATGGTAATATGTATGCGCATGTGGTCGGTTTTTCCACCAATGGAAAGTCAGGTATTGAATCCAATATGAACTTTAATCTTTTACGTTCCCATTCTTTTGTATTAGAGCGTATGTTTAACGAGATTAAAGATGAAAAAAGCATGGGAGACAATGTGGTTACCACGTTGGATTCCACTTTGCAGGAAACTGCATATCAGGCATTGGGTAATTATGATGGTGCAGTTGTTGTGATGGAGCCTTCCACCGGAAAAGTGCTTGCCATGGTGTCCAAACCGGATTTTGACCCGAATACTATTGCGGCAGACTGGGATTCCATTATTTCAGAAGATAATAATAACTCGGTTCTTTTAAACCGGGCGACCCAGGGATTATATCCGCCTGGCTCTACTTTTAAAATAATTACAACTTTAGAATATATCCGGGAAAATCCGGATTATGAGAATTACAGCTATAGCTGTAACGGAAGTATTACAGAGAATGATTTTACAATACACTGTTATAATAATGCCGTGCATGGAACGCAGGATTTGAAGCAGTCCTTTGCAAATTCCTGTAATTCATCTTATGCCAATATCGGATTATCTTTGGACACAGATTCTCTTTCGGACCTTTGTTCAGATCTGATGTTTGATAAGACACTGCCGGGAAACTTTGAAACAAGTAAAAGTCAGTTTAAATTAACAGATGAATCCCCGGAAAGTATGAAAATGCAGACGTCAATCGGACAGGGAGAGACGCTGGTAACACCACTCCATATGTTATTGATTACCAGTGCAATTGCCAACGATGGAATTCTGATGAAACCTTATGTGGTAGACCATACGGAAAATGAAAATGGTATAGAAGTAAAGAAATATGAGCCGGCTGCAAGCAAGCAGCTTCTTTCGGAAAAAGAAGCAAAGACCATGCAGGAATTTATGGCAGGTGTAGTTGCAGATGGTACTGCATCCAAGTTAAATGGGCAGAGTTATACTGCATACGGCAAGACTGGCTCCGCAGAGTTTAATAACAATAAGGGAGAAAGCCATTCCTGGTTTGTTGGATATGCACACCGGGAGGATAAGGAAGATATTGCAGTTGTTGTAATTGCAGAAGGTGCAGGTGCAGGCAGTACCGTTGCAGTTCCAGCAGCAAAACAGGTTTTTGATGTATATTACAGATAAATGAAAACAGATAGGATGACATGCTGCGTCAGGAATCATCCGGGACTTCTGAAATGGATTGTTGCATCCTTATGAAAAAAGGGGTATACTGTTTGTTAAACAAAAGGTAGTGACCACATCAGGAGGTATTGCAATGATTGAAGCAACAAGTTGTGGTGGTGTGGTAATATTTCGGGGTAAGGTGCTTGTCCTTTATAAGAATTATAAGAATAAGTACGAAGGCTGGGTGCTTCCAAAGGGAACAGTAGAACCCGGGGAAGAATTCAAAGATACCGCAGCAAGAGAGGTATTGGAGGAAACGGGCGTAGATGCATCCATAATCAAATATGTCGGGAAGAGCCAGTATAGCTTTACTGTGCCAGAAGATACAGTGGAGAAACAGGTACATTGGTATCTGATGATGGCAGACAGTTATTACAGTAAGCCACAACGTGAAGAGTTCTTTGTAGATTCCGGATATTATAAATATCATGAAGCCTATCATCTTTTAAAATTTGCCAATGAGAAGCAGATTTTGGAAAAAGCTTATAATGAATATCTGGATTTGAAAAAGTGTAATCTGTGGGGAACCCACAAATATTATTAGAGCAGCCATCTGACTGCTTTTTTAAATCAGATATGAGGTGTAGCATGCATTGGTATTCTAATTTATATCTGGGAGAAAGGCTGAAAAATCAGGAAGCAAAGGTAAAAAGCAGAGTGGAGCGGAATGTGCCACAGCCGTCGCTTTATCTTCTGACCCTTCCGTCAAATGAAGAGAATCTTCTGGATATTATACCGGCAACAGATTTATTACAAAAGGCATATCCGAAGAAAGAACTTTTTATTATCGGTCTGGAAAAAGGATATGACGCAGCATTAGAGATGTCAGCAGCAATTGTGAATGATATTTATCATAAAACAGGAACATTTGAAGTGCGTAAATTTGTACTGAAACAGCAGACTCGTAAAAATACTGAAATGGAGACATGAGGATGACAGTGCTGTTATCTATTTTGAAAATCCTGGGCATAATATTATTATGCATATTAGGTTTACTGGTTTTACTTATTATGCTTTTGCTGTTTGCTCCGGTATCTTACCGGATTCGTGGAGAGACAAGGCAGGGACAGACTACGTTAAAAGTGCATGGAGCATGGTGTCTTATGGTTTTGCGTTTTTCCTTTCTGATGGAGCAGGGAAAGCAGCTTGCAGTTTTAAAGATTTTTGGCATAAAAGCATGGAAGTATCCATCGGATGAAAAATCCAAAAAGAAATTAGAGAAAAAGAAAGTAAAGAAAAAGCCGAAAAAGAAATCCGGGGAAAAATCCCATAAGGAACCGGAAAAAGACTTAGTGCAGAAACATCAGAAGCCGGAAGAACAAACAGCTTCGGCGATTGAAAAAAGGATAGATGTAACGGGGCTGGAAGAACAGAATCCACCGGCTGCAGTGCAAGAAGAACAGACGGAAAAACAGTATGAACAGAAACGCCATAAGAAGACATATAAGAAAAAGTTTGTTTCCGTATTTGGTAAAATCAGCAAGACAATACGCTCGATAGTAGAAAAGATAAAAGCAATTCCACAGAAATTTAAAAATATCGGCAGTAAAATAAAAAAAGTGAATCAGTGGATACAGGATGAGCAGAATAGAAGTGCCGTCCGTTTTGTCCTGGGTGCTGTAATAGGGCTGTTAAAAAAATACGGACCAAAGCATATGAAGGCAGATGTTGCTTATGGTATGGAAGATCCGGCAGCCACAGGGCAGGTTTTAGCAGTGCTCAGCGTATTACCATTTTTATATTATGATAAGGTATCTATTATGCCGGATTTTGAGGCAGAACGTTTTTATATCGAAGGCAGCTGGGATATAAGGGGACGGATACAGGTGATTCATTTATTAAAGGCTGCAATTCAAATCTGGAGAAATCCGGATGTGAAACACTTTATAAAGCAATTTTAACAGAATCAATATGAAGTAGAATCAGGAGGAATTATTATGTCAGACAGTAATAACACATTTCGCAATACGGTAGAATCTTTATTCAAAGGAATGGACAGCTTCATTACAACCAAGACGGTTGTAGGAGATGCCATTCATATCGGAGATACCATCATTCTTCCATTAGTGGATGTATCCTTTGGTGTAGGCGCAGGTGCATTTTCACAGGAGAAGAAGAACAACGGAGCAGGAGGAATGGGTGGAAAGATTACACCGAGTGCGGTTCTTGTCATTCAGAATGGCACCACCAAGCTTGTAAATATTAAGAATCAGGATGGTGTGACCAAGATTCTTGATATGGTACCAGATTTCGTAAATAAGTTTGCATCCAGGGGAAAGAAGGATGAGGCAGCAACTGCAAAGTTAGATGAAGAATCCAAGAAAGCAGCAGAGTCTGAGATGAATGAAATTTTATCTGATGCAGTAAATAAGGATGAAGAATAAGAACAATATAGAATAGTAACAGAAGAACGTACAGCGTGCTAAGTGAAAAAGAAGGGCATATACTATAATGGTATATGTCTTTTTGATTGGAGAAAAAACATGAAACGCTTGATGGGGTATTCCTTTTTCATGGTGGGATTTGGTATGTTTTTTATGTTTATTATTCCAAGTGACGTGATTGGGATTATTATTATATTGATATTGCTGTTGATAGGGTATAATCTTTTCTGCTGTAAGTAATAGGAAAGCAATTTCTTGTAAAGGAACAAAGAATGTGCCTTGGCACATTCTCGCGCCTGCGGCGGTCGCTTGCGACA
>OMEA01001007.1_pt1 | contig 12513 bp, 14 predicted proteins | sample 1645321 | NCBI WGS metagenome assembly OMEA01 (sample SAMEA103958151, study PRJEB25191) | human gut metagenome
CAAAATATACTTAATATCTTTTGTGATTCCATTATCCTTGATATCATACACAACACCTAGATTTTCACTTGAACAAAGCATAGAATTAATTGATACATCATATTTTGAAGAATAAGAGTCTTGCATTTCTTATTTACTTCAGTTAAATCATCTTTATAAGGTCCTTCATTAAGGAAATCACTTTAGATAATTTAAAACAATTATTCATTAAACAGTTATAATTTACATTAACAAAAAGAGCACCAACTTTGTGGATGTTTAAATCCTTAAGTTGATGCCTTTGAATTCTTACTGATTCAATTATTTTCCAAAATATCTATCTAATAAACCTTTTAATGCTTTACCATGTCTTGCTTCATCTCTTGCCATTTCGTGAACTGTATCATGAATTGCATCTAAGTTATTCTTTTTAGCACATGTAGCAAGTTCAACCTTACCAGCAGTTGCACCAAATTCACAATCTACACGCCAAGCTAAGTTGTCCTTAGTAGTTGCTTTCATATTTGGTTCTAAGTCTTCACCTAACATTTCAGCAAATTTAGCAGCATGTTCTGCTTCTTCATAAGCTGCTTTTTCCCAATATAAACCAATTTCAGGATAACCTTCTCTATGTGCGATTCTAGCCATACATAAATACATACCAACTTCTGAACATTCACCTTCAAAGTTTGCTTTTAACTGATCAAAGATATATTTCTTATCTTCATCAGTGATATCAGGATTGTTCTTTACAGTTTTAGCATAAATACCATATTCATGTTCAGCAGCTAATTTCATTTCACCTTTTACTTCTTCGAACTGATCAGCGCCTACATGACATACTGGACATTCAGCTGGTGCAGCATCTCCTTCATAAACATATCCACACACTTTACATACAAATTTTGCCATATTCTTTTCTCCTTTTTAATTCCTTATTAGGAATGATTACTATTTAAGTATAACATATAATTCTCCAATGTCAATGGATTTGACTTTTTTCTGTAAACAAAAAAATTCCCATCACACAAGTGATAGGAATTTAATAGTTTATTCTACACCAACAATAAATGAGTAAACTGGCTGTTTACCAACATGAACTTCACATTCTACATCTTCATAGTTTTCTTCAATGAAGCTTCTAGCTGCTTCCTGTTCTTCTTCTGTTACGTCTTCACCACAAATAAGTGTAACGATTTCAGAATCTTCATCTACAAGATTGCTTAAGACATTCTTTAATGCTTCTAGCTTATCTGGTACACAAGCCACAATCTTCTTTTCACATAAAGCCATATAGTTATTTGCTTTAATTTCTAAACCATCAATTGAAGTATCCTTAATTGCGAAAGTCACCTGACCAGTCTTTACATTTGCAATAGCTTCCTTCATTTCATCCACATTTTCATCTAATGTTGCTTCAGGATTATACATGATAGCAGCAGATAATCCCTGAGGAATAGTCTTAGTAGGTAATACTACAACGTCTACTTCTCCTTCTAATACTGTAGCCGCCTGCTGCGCAGTCATGACGATATTAGAATTATTTGGAAGAATGATGACATGCTTTGCATTCACACCCTTGATTGCTTTAACGATATCTTCAGTTGCTGGGTTCATTGTCTGACCACCAGATACAACATGATCACAATTTAATTCAAGGAACATATCCTTAATACCATCACCTGCAGCAACAGAAATAAGAGCCATTTCCTTAGCAGGAGCCATTGGAATTTCTTCTTTTTCTTCTTCAGATACTTCAGTATTCACTACAGTTACCTTAGTGAATTCACCAAAACGAAGACCTGTATTTAAGGCATTACCAGGCTTTAATGTATCTACATTACCAATAACCTTGTTATCTTTCTGTGCTACATCTACGTTCTTACCTGGTAAATTCTTTAACTCATTGATGAAACCATCTAAGTTGAATGCATTCATCTTTCTGTCATCAATCTTTAATGTGAACTGTACACGATAACCATAAGGCTTTTCTTCTTCCTGTACAATTTCCACATCACTTGCAGCACCAACATTGTCTACTTTTTCAATCACTTCACCAGCAAGAGCAGCCATGAAACCAGTTAATACTAATAATAAACCAGCTCCTCCTGAGTCAACTACACCTACTTCTTTTAATACTGGAAGAAGTTCAGGTGTATTATCTAAAGACTTTTCAGCACTCTTTACAAAGTAAGAGAACCAGTCTTCAATTTCCATATCTGGCTGTACATACTTAGCAGCTGCATCAGCAGATTCTCTGATCACTGTTAAGATTGTTCCTTCTACTGGACGCATAACTGCCTTATAAGCCACTTTAGCACCAGAAGAGAATGCATCAGATAATTCTGCAACATTGGCAGTTTCTTTTCCCTTAAGTGATTTAGCTACACCTCTAAAAATCTGAGAAAGGATTACACCAGAGTTACCTCTTGCTCCCATTAATAAGCCCTTAGAAAGAGTTTTAGCGATATCACCAATAGGTGTATCATCAGCAAGTTTTTCAACCTGTTCAGCCCCAGAATTGAATGTAAGAGACATATTAGTACCTGTATCTCCATCTGGTACTGGGAAGACGTTTAAAGCATCTACCTCAGGATGATTATTATGTAATACGATGGCCCCGCTTAAGACCATCTGTTTAAACATTTTACCGTTAATTTCCTTCATGCTTCATCCTCCTAGTCCATAACACGGATGCTCTGAACATAAACATTCACAGCTTCAACATCAATATCTAGAGTCTTTTCTAGTACATATTTCACTTTCTTCTGTACTTCATATACGATTTCAGAAATCTTCACACCGTAACCTACAATAATATAAAGATTAATAATAGAACCAGTCTGACCTTCTTCAACAACAATTCCTTTAGAATAATTATCTTTACCTAGAAGATCATAAAAACCATCCATCATCTTCTGGCTAGCCATACCTACAACACCATAACATTCTGTTGCAGCTCCACCACAAATAGTAGCAATAACGTCAGTTGAAATATCTATATTTCCAAGATCAGTTGTTTTTTTAATCATATTGATTCCTCCATTTTTATTCTTTTTTCATAATAGTAATTATATATCATATACACAAACATTACAAACAATTAGGATTATAGCAAACAATAAAGATTTTTCAATCCTTATTTAATGCTTAAATACCTTTTTTTACATTTTAGACAGATTAATTAAAAAAATGATTGATTTTTGATGAGGTAGATGGTAAGATACACGAGTATGTGAAACAAGTAAAAGGATGGTGAATTCAATGTCTAGAAAATGTCAGCTTAGCGGTAAAGGACCTATGTCTGGTAACAACCGTTCTCATGCATTAAACGCTACAAGAAGAAAGTGGAATGTTAACTTACAGAAAGCTACTGTCATCATCGATGGTAAGCCTACAAAGGTAAGAGTTTCTGCAAGACAGTTAAGAACTTTAAGAAAGAGCGCTTAATCGATATAATAATAGAGGCTGGTAACAGCCTCTTTTATTTTACTATGTCTAACACTTCTATAAGTTTGTCTATTTCGTATGTGACAGCTTGAGAAGTGTTTTTTTGATGTGCTGGATTAAAGTAGCATGTATCAATTCCTGCGTTTTCTCCACCCTTTATATCGCTTGTAAGTGAGTCTCCAATAATAATTGTGGTATCAGGATCATAGTGGGTCTTTTCTTTAATATAATTAAAGTATGTAATATCTGGCTTTTCATATCCTACATCTTCTGAGATGAATATATCATCAAATAAGTCATAAAGCCCTGTACCCTTTAATTTGCCTAACTGAGCGACTTTTGAACCATTTGATGCTGCATACTGCTTGCAATGTGGTTTAAGTGCCAAAATGACTTCTAAGGCGAATTCATTCAAACAATAATAAGTACCTAATGCTTTCTGATAGTCAACATTAAACTGAACACCATCAATAGAAACATTAAGTAATGTAAAAAAGTCTACAAAACGTTTTACCATGAGTTCATTTCTTCTTAAATGATCCTTTTCAATCATCTTCCAGCATTCTTTATTAATCTGTTTGTATTCTTCAAATTGTGCTTCTGTCATAGATACGCCATGCTTCTCTAAACATTTTTCCATGCTGATTCTTTCAGACATTTCAAAATTAAGAAGTGTGCCATCTATATCCCATAATATAGTTTTATATTTCATAATGTCCTCCTTATTTCATTATACAAAAAAGATAGGAATACTCAATATCCCTATCTCTTGAATGATTTCTTAAATTGATCAAAAATAGATTCTTTTTCATCTAATTCTTTAAGTTTTGTATAAAGGTCTTTTTCTTTCTTGCTTAACTTCTTAGGAATAGAAACGTTAACCTGAACATACTGATCACCATAAGTATCACCACGCATATTCTTGACACCTTTACCCTTAAGTCTCATGACTGTACCAGTCTGTGTTCCTGCTGGAATCTTCATAGTGACATCACCATAAACAGTAGGTACTTCAACTTCACAGCCAAGAGTTGCATCTACTGCAGAAACTGGAACTGATATAGAAATATCATTACCATTTCGTACAAAGTATTTATGTGGGCGAACATAGATTTCTACATATAAGTCACCATTAGGTCCACCATTGACACCACGCTGTCCTTTACCAGCGACACGTAACTGCTGATGAGAATTAATACCAGCTGGGATAGTCAATTCTACAGTGACATTCTTATTAATATATCCTGAGCCATGACAATGTGGACACTTATCCTTGACTACCTTACCTGTACCATGACAGTCTGGGCAGACTGATTCATTAATGATAGTACCAAATGGTGAACGCTGCTGTACTCTAATACGTCCTGTCCCACCACATCTAGAACATGTATGCACATCATTAGGATTCTTAGCACCTGTACCATGACAATGAGAACACTGTTCATCATAGTTGATCTTAAGTTCAGTCTTTTTACCCTTGATAGCATCCATGAAATCAATTTCTATCTGAACATAACGGTCTTCACCTTTTTGTGGTCCTGTAGGTCTTCTAGAACGTGACTGTCCTCCGCCAAAGAATGAACCGAAGATATCACCAAAGTCCATATCTTCAAATCCGCCAAATCCCTGGCCACTAAATCCTCCAGCACCTGCACCACCCTGTTCAAATGCTGCATGTCCATAACGGTCATAAGCAGCCTTTTTATTCTCATCAGAAAGAACTTCATAGGCTTCATTAACTTCCTTGAACTTATCTGCTGCATCTGGCGCTTTATTCACATCAGGGTGATATTTCTTTGCCATCTTACGATAGGCACGTTTTATTTCATCTTTTGAAGCATCCCTAGATACACCAAGGACTTCATAGTAATCTCTCTTATCTGCCATAAATTACACCTCATTTAATATAAGCCAAGGGGATTGCCCTTGGCTTTCTTGTTAGTTCTTTTCAGTAAAGTCTGCATCAACGAAATCATCGTTATTGTTGTTAGATGAAGTGTCTGCACCTGCTGTGTTACCAGCATTCTGCTGCTGATACTGAGCAGCAGCCATCTGCTGAGCAATCTGTTCAAGTTCGCTCATCTTAGATTCAAGAGTAGCCATATCATTATTGTCTAATGCAGTCTTAAGTTCATCTCTTAAAGCTGTAGCCTGGTTCTTCTGATCTTCTGGAAGGTTAGCACCCTGTTCAGCTAAAGCCTTATCAATCTGGTTGATCATAGCTTCTGCTTTGTTCTTAGTTTCGATGTCTTTACGTTTCTTTTCATCGTCAGCCTTGTTGCTTTCAGCTTCCTTAACCATTCTATCAATTTCTTCTTCACTTAAACCTGTAGAGTTCTGAATAGTGATAGACTGTTCTTTGTTTGTCTTCATATCTTTTGCTTTAACGTTTACGATACCGTTAACGTCGATATCAAATGATACTTCAATCTGAGGAATGCCTCTTGGAGCTGGTTCAATACCATCAAGTTTGAATAAGCCTAGCTGCTTATTATCTTTAGCCATTGCACGTTCACCCTGTAATACATTGATATCTACAGCTGGCTGGTTATCAGCAGCAGTTGAGAAGATCTGTGATTTAGTAGTTGGGATAGTTGTGTTACGTGGGATTAATACTGTCATAACACCACCCATTGTTTCGATACCAAGTGATAATGGTGTAACATCAAGTAATACGACATCCTTAACATCACCAGTGATAACACCTCCCTGGATTGCAGCACCCATAGATACTACTTCATCAGGGTTAACTGACTTGTTAGGTTCTTTTCCTAATAATCTCTTAACTGATTCCTGTACTGCAATAATACGAGTAGAACCACCAACTAATAAGATCTGATCGATTTCAGATGCAGATACTTTCGCATCAGTTAATGCCTGTCTTACTGGAACTTCTGTTTTAGCAACTAAATCAGCTGTTAATTCATCAAATTTAGCTCTTGTAAGAGTCATATCTAAATGAAGTGGTCCATTAGCACCAGCAGTGATATATGGTAATGAGATCTGAGTCTGCATCATACCAGATAGGTCTTTCTTAGCTTTTTCTGCAGCATCTTTAACTCTCTGCATAGCCATCTTATCAGCACTTAAATCAACGCCGTTTTCTTTCTTGAATTCAGAAACCATGTAGTCCATAACTTTCTTATCGAAGTCATCACCACCTAAGCGGTTGTTACCTGCAGTAGCTAATACATCAAATGTACCATCATATAAGTCAAGGATAGAAACATCGAATGTTCCTCCACCTAAGTCATATACTAATACTTTCTGTTCCTGTTCAGTTTTATCTACACCGTAAGCAAGTGCAGCAGCTGTAGGTTCGTTGATAATACGTTCAACATCAAGACCTGCAATCTTACCAGCATCCTTAGTAGCCTGACGCTGAGCATCATTGAAGTAAGCTGGAACTGTGATAACAGCCTTAGTTACTTTTTCACCCAAATAACTTTCAGCAGTAGCCTTTAAGTTCTGAAGAATCATTGCTGAAATCTCCTGTGGAGTGTAGCTCTTGCCGTCAATTGTTACCTTGTGAGCAGTACCCATTTCTCTCTTGATTGATGCAACTGTTCTGTCAGGGTTTGTGATAGCCTGACGCTTGGCAACCTGACCGACCATTCTTTCACCGTCTTTTGAAAAAGCAACAACAGACGGAGTTGTTCTTGCGCCTTCTGCGTTAGCGATAACTACAGGCTCGCCGCCTTCGATAACTGCTACGCATGAGTTTGTTGTACCTAAATCTATACCTATTGTCTTAGCCATGATAAATTCCTCCAATTGAATTTTTAATTGTTTTTGTTTGTGTGTTTTCTGCTGAATATTTATATATGAAATCAGTCACAGTTGGCAACCTGTACCATTGCGTGACGGATAATTTTGTCACCGATTTTGTAACCCGTCTGATAAACGGCTGCGATTGTGTCGGCGCCGAGGTTTTCGTCCTCAATCTTTGAAACCGCATTGTGCAGATTCGGATCGAATGCATCGCCTGCTTTGCCGTAGGACTCAATCTTTAGCTTTTCAAAGCTCTTTGCAAGCTGATTTGAAATAAGCTCAATACCCTTGATGATGTCGGGATCGGCGTCTTTCAGATTTGCAAGAGCAAGCGTTACGCTGTCTGCAACGGGAAGAAGCTCGATACAAGCCTTTGAAGTTGCATCGTCATAGATTGAAAGCTTTTCGTTTGCCGTTCTTTTACGGTAATTGTCGTACTCGGCGGCAAGTCGCATATACTTATCCTTCTGTGCCGAAAGCTCATCTTCAAGAGCCTTGATTTTATCCGCATTTTCATCCTTTGCAGGCTCTTCGGTATTTTCAGTCTCAGTTTCTTCTGCGACTGTTTCTTCGGAAACCTTTTTTTCTTCGGTTTTCTCGGATTTTTTCTTAGTCATCTTTATCCTCCTTCAAGGATTTTTATTTATCATATTTCTATCAGCTCATCAATAAGAGTGCTAACGCTTTCGGACACACATTCAAGAATTGAAATTGCTCTTGCGTAGTCCGTTCTCACGGGTGCTATCACCGCAAGCACGCCTGACGGATTATCGTCAAGTCGATATCGTGTGGAGATTACCGCACTCCCTGCAAGCTCTGTTCTGCTGTTTTCGCCGCCTATGCTGACGGAGGTGTCAAGCGGAAGATTTTCAAGCATTTCCGCAAGGTCGTGTCTGTTGTTCAAAAACTCCATAACATTTCGTGCGTTAAGAAAATTGACATCGGACATAAACAACGGCTTTGTCACACCGCTGAGATAAACGCTGACTTCCTTTGCCGTTTCACAAGCCTCCATAATTGCCACAAGCACTCCCGGGGTAAACATTGAAAGTTCACCGAGCCTTGCCGCCGCTGTCTGTATGAACGGTCGGTTGACCGATGAAAGCTTCATTCCCGAAAAGATTTCGTTAAATGCCTTGTCAAACACGGTCAAAAGTTCGGGATTCAAAAGGAAATCGCAACGAAACAGCTTTGTTTTTATGATTCCGTTTGAGGCAATCACAACAGCCATTGCCGTGTGCGAACCCGTCTGAACAAATCTTATTCTGTGGATTCTGCTTTCCTCACCCGAAGGTGTTGTTGTTACCGCCGTGCAGCCTGTCAGCCTTGAAATAACACCGCTTGCCTCTTTGAGAATACTCTCGGGGGAATCTGCGCTTTTGTAAAGCTCGGATTCAACATATTCCCGTCCGCCTTGGGTTACGGGGGTAATTTTCATCAGATTGTCGATGTAGTATCTGTAGCCCTGCAGCGTTGGAATTCGTCCTGCCGAGGTGTGCGGCTGAACCAAGTAGCCTTTATTTGTAAGGTCTGCAAGGTCATTTCGCACCGTTGCCGATGAAACCTCAAGTCCCGTTTCGTTAATCAACGCTTTTGAACCAATCGGCTCGCCTGTGTTGATATAGCTTTCAATTACTGCCGATAATATTTTCTTTTTTCTTTCAGCCAGCTCCATACCGTTCACCTCATTTCGTGTCGGTTTTTGCTGTTTTAGCACTCTCGATAGGTGAGTGCTAATTGCTATACTCATAATATAATACCAAAGTCAGTAAAAGTCAAGCGTTTTTGAAAAAATTTTTCGTTTTCAGAAAATCTTCACATAACACGGTTTGACATTGTGCCGAGGATACTCTATAATCTACTTATCAGTAATGTTTAAGGGTGAATTTTATGGGCGAATTTCTTCAGAATATGTATGTATGGCTTTGGGCGGCTCTTGCAATATTAATGATTATCGTAGGAATCAAATATCGCCACGAACATCAGGGCTTGCTTGCAGTTTTAATGGCTGTGTTTTTTATCTTCATGACCGTATGGTACGGACTGCGAACCTTTGCAGGCTACCCAATGTTTGAGGGTACGCTTAATATCATCTTCCGTTGCGTCCTCGGCGGTTTCCTCGTTGCGCTTGGTTTGATATATTGGTTTATAAGAAAAAGAAAATAACTATATATGTATAAAAAACAAATCGGACAGCAGATTTTATTTCTGCTGTCCATTATTTTTATGTTCATATTTTTTCGTTCGTGTAGATAGTTTGCAATGTTTAAAAACCAATTATGCCCGAGCGTGGCATTGTAACTGTTTGCACAAATCTATAGGGGCGTTCATTGGACGCCCGCCACTAACGGCACAATATTTATGTTAAATCAAATTATATAAATAAAACAAAGTTACCGTTATTCTGTAGCGGCGAACACGGTTCGCCGCTACAATCAAACATTTACTCCCATATAAACTAAAAAAGTCGGGCAACAATGTTTTGCATTTTGCAAACTTGCTACCCGACCATAATTTTCCATTTTAGATTTTCAACTTTCAATTTTACTAAAGTTCGTCCGTTTTAAACGCTGTGTAGCCCTCATAATAATAGCTGTGGTCAATGCCTTTCATGTACACCTCACGGCTGTCAATTTCATCGGTCAATGCGTTTTTCAGAACATATTTTATCTCGATATCCCGTATGGGACTGCGCTCCATTGCAAGCAGATAATCTTCCTTGTCAACCTTGCTCCAGTCGATAACCTTGCCGATTTCCGTTTTCAACATATGGTCAAGCCAGATTCGTGTACTGCGACCGTTGCCCTCTCTGAATGGGTGCGCAATGTTCATTTCGACATACTTTTCTATAATCTCATCAAAATTGCTCTGTGGCATTTCATCAATGTTTTTCAAAGCTGATTCAATGTACATCAAAGGTGCAAATCTGAAATTTCCCTTTGCAATGTTTACGGTTCTCAACTTTCCCGCAAAATCGTAGATTTCGTCAAAAAGGTACTTGTGGATTGTCTGTAATGTTGAAAACTTTCCGCTTTCAAGGTTGTCAAGAATGTGATTTTCAAAAAGCATTGCCGCCTTTTTCTTACTGATTCGCTCCTCTTCACGAGCAAGCTCCGCAGAAGAAGTCAATCCGAGTTTGTTCTCAAGCATACAAGCACCTCACTTTACTATATATATTGTATCATAGTGCAGATGATAATTCAATTTTTTAGTTCATGTTTATTTTAGTTCGTGTAGATAGTTTGCAATATTTAAAAAACTATTATGCCCGAGCGTAGCTTTGTAATTGTTCACCGCTACAGTGTTACAATTACTTTGTTCTTAAACGACGAAAGCACCGGGCTTGCGGCGACCCGGTGCTTTCTTATGTTCTTTAAAAAATGAGGGGTACAATTACGAGTCTTTGTTCAGACTCGCATTGAGGAGGGTAGAACAATTATACTCTGACGGATGCGGTTCCGTCTTTCTGAGTACGCTTATATTAAACAATGCAAATATGAAAACTGTGTGAACCCTATTTGAAATCGGAATGAAAAGCATCTGTTTTTTCTGTTAATCAATCAAATCTCAAATAATTTCTTTATTTATTCGACGAAATAAAAAATTTTTTCAAAAACATAAAACAAATGTTTGATTTTTCTGAAAATATATGGTACAATCATACTGTAATTACAAACAAGGGGCGTTGCGATATGAAACCTTTAAGCAAAAGCCAACAGAAAATTTTCGATTATCTAAAGGAATGTGCAGGTGAGGGCCGAGTTCCGTCAGTTCGTGAAATCTGCGAAGAAACGGGACTGAGTTCAACATCAACCGTTCACCACCACCTCAAGGCACTTGAAGAAAAAGGTCTTATTTCACGAGAACACGGCGTGAACCGTTGTATTCAGATTAACGGCATTGAAAAAAACACTGATGTTCCTGTTTTGGGCAGAGTTGCGGCAGGTTATCCGATTCTTGCCGTTGAGAATATTGAATGTTATGTGCCTGTTCCCGACAGCTTAAAAAGGGGCAGAGAGCTTTTTGCTCTGCGTGTTCAGGGCGAAAGTATGATTAACGCAGGCATTTTCCCTGACGATATTTTAATTGTTCACCGCACACCTGTTGCGGAGAACGGCGAAATCGTTGTTGCTCTTGTCGGTGACGAGGCGACCGTAAAGCGTTTTTACAAGGAAAACGGTCACTTCAGACTTCAGCCTGAAAACGATAATTTTGAACCGATTATAGTTGACGAAGTTGCTTTGCTCGGCAAGGTGATCTCGCTTGTAAGATATTTTGATTAAAAGGATTAGCATACAGCTTTGAGAGGAAGTGATAAAATGCGTGACTATGTGATTTACGATATGTACACAGATGACAGAATGTTTCGTTACGAGGTCTATAAGCACCCGAACGGAATGTATGAAGTGTGCGTTCAGTCGAGAGAGGCGGAAGATTTTGCCGTGAACGAGCAGTATCTCTACTGTGATATTCCCGAAGAAGTCACACATTTTACCGACACCCTCGAAAGAGCTATAGAAATCGGCGATTGCAAGCTGTGCAAAGTAACAGCCGTCTGTCTTTGCAGAAACAGTTTAATAAAATTCACGGTCGGATGACAGTTTGCCAAATGCAAGCATTGTCACCCGACCGTTTTTATTTATATAAAATTATATATTGCCGATTATTTCACCCTGTATTTTGGCGGTTCGGTTTCATAGACATTGTTGCCGTTGCTGTCGATTGCAACTATGCACGGGAAATCTTCAACCTCATATCTGCGAACAGCCTCTGTGCCTAAATCTTCATAGCAAAGAATCTCCTCGCTCTTGATGCTCTTGGCGATAAGCGCCGCCGCACCGCCGATTGCGACAAGATACACGCTCTTGTTGCGAACAATCGCATCAACAACTTCTTTATTTCTTGCGCCTTTGCCTATCATTCCTTTGAGTCCGAGGTCAAGCAGTGACGGAGCGTACTTATCCATACGATAGCTCGATGTCGGACCTGCAGGACCCACTGCATAACCGGGCTTTGCAGGAGCAGGACCAACATAATAGATAAGCTCGCCTTTGATGTCAACGGGAAGTTTTTCGCCCTTCTGAATCAATTCATAAAGTCTTTTGTGTGCGGCATCTCTGCCTGTGATGATTGAACCCGTGAGCAGAACGCTGTCGCCTGCTTTAAGATTTTTGATATCTTCGTCCGTAATCGGAAGTGTAATTTTCTTTTCCACAGCTTTTCCTCCTCAGATCGTTGCACTTGCGTGTCTTGCGGCATGGCAACAGATGTTGACCGCAACCGGCATTCCTGCAATGTGTGTGGGTGAAGTTT